>Ga0307421_1000304_pt1 | contig 32393 bp, 40 predicted proteins | sample SalMarWE160270MG_FD_202163 | JGI IMG/M metagenome (GOLD analysis project Ga0307421, IMG submission 202163) | Salt marsh sediment microbial communities from the Plum Island Ecosystem LTER, Massachusetts, United States - WE1602-70 | ecosystem: Environmental > Aquatic > Marine > Intertidal zone >... | reverse complement strand
GGCAGGCAGATTCAGGAGGCGTTCTTCTTACAGGAATGGGTTGCGATAAGCCATATACTGTTTACTGGGACCGTATCCTATTTAATGCTTCTCAGGTTACAAATCCTTCCATTGATCCCCTGCGGGAGCCAATGGAGATAAAGACATTTATAGGAAGGAAACCTGACCGGCTTGAGTTTAAATCAAGCAGAAGCAGTAAAAATACCGGAGTCAGGCTGAAGACAAAGATGAGTCCGCAGCTGGAACTCTCTACTCCCATTATGTTTTCAGCTATGTCTTACGGTTCCATTAGTTTAAACGCATGCCGGTCTCTGGCTGCTGCTGCTTCACAGTTTGGTACTTATTACAATACTGGTGAGGGAGGGATGCATAAAGACCTGGACAAATATGCAAAAAACACAATTATCCAGGTGGCTTCCGGAAGATTTGGTGTTGATGCGGATTACCTGAACAAAGGTTCAGCGGTGGAAATAAAGATAGGACAGGGAGCAAAGCCCGGGATCGGCGGGCATCTGCCGGGAGAGAAAGTGACCAAAGACATATCCAATACCAGAATGATTCCTGAAGGAACAGATGCTCTGTCTCCAGCTCCGCACCATGATATTTATTCCATTGAGGATCTAGCCCAGCTGGTATGTGCCTTAAAGGAAGCTACCGATTGGTCTAAACCTGTGGGAGTAAAGGTATCTGCGGTGCATAACATAGCACCCATCGCAAGCGGAATTGTAAGAGCAGGAGCTGATTTTATAGCTATAGACGGGCTCAGGGGAGGTACCGGTGCTGCTCCACAGATCATAAGGGATAATGTGGGAATACCAATAGAGCTTGCAGTTGCTTCCGTTGACGAGAGATTAAGGGAAGAAGGAATAAGGCATAAGGCATCTATTATTGCCGGCGGGAGTATCAGATCTAGCTCGGATGCAATAAAGGCCATAGCGCTTGGTGCTGATGCGGTGTATATAGCTACGGCCGCGCTTATAGCAATGGGATGCCACCTGTGCCAGAAATGTTATACCGGTAAATGCAACTGGGGGATAGCTACTCAGGATCCTTATCTTACCAAAAGGCTAAATCCCGAGATCGGTACCAGAAGGCTGTTAAATCTGCTCAGGAGCTGGTCTCTGGAGATAAAGGAGATGCTGGGCGGTGCAGGTATCAATGCTATTGAAAGCCTTAAGGGAAACAGGGAACACCTTAGAGGTATAGGTTTAAATGACAGAGAGCTTGAAGTTTTGGGAATAAAACATGCCGGAGAGGCCTGGTGAGGTAAAAATGAAGAAAATATATATTCAGGAAGAATACTGCATAGGCTGCAGGTTATGCGAGATCTACTGCCAGGTAAAGCATTCTAAGAGCAAGAAGATAATAAAGGCTTACAGGGAGGAATTGATAGATGTGCTGCCTAGGGTGCTGGTGGAGGAAATCGGCTATAATTCCTTTGCAATCCAGTGCAGGCACTGCGCAGATGCACCATGTGTTGCCGCCTGCATATCGGGAGCTATGCAAAAAAACAAAAATACAGGGGTTGTGACATGTGATGAGGATAAATGTGTAGGATGCTGGAGCTGTATTATGGTCTGTCCTTACGGAGTGATAAAAAGGGATCTTTCCGGTAAAAAAATAGCCTCAAAGTGCGATCTCTGTGTTGATGAGGAGATTCCTGTGTGTGTTAAGAATTGCCCCAATGAGGCCTTAAAATTCATAGAAAAAGACGGGAATGAAAAAAACGAAAATGATAAGAAAAAATAATACTAAAAAAAATAATAAACTTATTGACTATGTAATAATAGGCAATTCGGCAGCAGGTCTTGCTGCTGCGGAGAGCATAAGGGAACTGGATAAAACAGGAAAGATAACCGTGCTTTCCGAGGAAGAGCATTTAAATTATTCAAAGCCGATGATAACCTACTTCCTGACCGGGTCGGTAGATCTAAAAAGGATTTCTTTTAAGGATAGAGAGTTTTACAGGGTTAATAATATAGATATTAGAATAAATACAAGAGTCAAGTCTGTAGATACAGATAAGATGTCTTTGACTGTGGAAGACGGAGGCAGGATAGGATTTAGTAAGCTGCTGATTGCGAGCGGCGGGAAGCCTATTATTCCAAGGATCAGAGCATCAGGTGCAGGTTCCGGAGAAGATGTATCTTTTAATGCCGTAGATAGCATGAATTATAAAAAAATTGGTGGGATCTTCACTCTCGCAACACTAAGAGATGCCATAAGGATAAAGGACTATCTAAAAAAGAACAGTGTTAAAAGGATATCAATACTGGGAGGAGGCCTTATCGGACTAAAAGCAGCAGAGGCATTTCTGGATATGGGTATTGATATCAATATAATAGAGCTTGCAGACAGGGTCCTTTCGGCTACATTTGACCGGCAGGCATCAGGGATTATTGAAGAAAAAGTAAAAAGCAGGGGCAGCAAAATTTATAAAAATAATACTATTGAAGAGGTTTATATTACAAAAGGCAATATTTCCGGATACAGGTTAAATGACGACAGGAAAATGGAATGCAGACTGCTGGTAATAGCAGTAGGAGTCATCCCCAATACCGGTTTTATTTACGGCGGTAAAGTTAAAATAAACAGGGGGATTTTAGTAGATGACCGAATGCAGACATCTGTGAAAAATATCTATGCTGCCGGGGACGTGGCGGAAGGTCTGGATATGCTGCTTAAGGAAAACAAAAATATTGCCATATGGCCGCTTGCCGTAATGCAGGGCGCGGTAGCCGGGAACAACATGGCCGGAGGGAATAAAAAGTACAGTGGCGGATTTTTTATGAATTCTGTTGAAATATTGCAGATCCCGTCCATTTCAATGGGGCTGACCGTCATAGAAGATAAGAGGGAAAAAGATATAGAAGTGCTTAAAGATTTTAATCCGGATAAACATATATATAAGAAAATAGTGATAAGAAATAACAGGATCATAGGAGTAATACTGGTTGGAAATATCGAGAGAGCGGGAATCTATGCGGGACTCATAAGAAATGAGATAGATATAAGCAGTGTAAGAGAAAATATATCCAGAGAAAATTTCGGAATAATACACCTTCCGGCTGATTATAAAAAACATCTGGTCGTGGGTGAAGGGATAGAAGTATGAGACTTTCAATTGACGCAAAAAATTTAGAATACCGCAAACTAAACTCCAAAATTAGAAAGTTCTTGAATAATAGCGGCGGAAATAATAGTACAATCACCATAAAAAATGTACTTGGCCAGAGGTATATCAGTGATGGACTAAGATGCAGTGCTTCTATAAGAATTTACGGCACACCTGGAAATGACCTGGGAGCTTTTATGGACGGCCCCTTCATTGAGGTTTTTGGCAACGGCCAGGATGGTATTGGAAATACTATGAATTCGGGAAGAATCATAATACATGGTGATGCAGGTGACATTTTAGGTTATTCGATGAGAGGTGGAGAAATCTATGTAGAGAAAAATATCGGTTTCAGAGGCGGTATTCATATGAAATCATATCTTGAAAAGGTACCGGTAATAGTGATAGGGGGAAGCGCAGGTAACTTCTTAGGTGAATATATGGCCGGAGGTGTTATTATACTTTTAGGTCTGTATAAAAAGGAAAAGCATTTTTTCCCTTTTGAGAGTGATTCAGTTATTGCTGGAGACTATATAGGAACCGGGATGCACGGCGGTGAAATATATATAAGAGGTGACATAGAAGATCACAGGCTGGGAAAAGAAGTAAAAAAGGTCAAACTCACTAATAATGACAAGTATCTTTTAGAAAGTTACACTGCAAATTACTGCAGTTTTTTTAGCTGTGATAGAAAGAAGATCTCTAAAAGTGATTTTATAAAATTAGTACCTTATTCTCATCGCCCGTATGGAAAACTTTACGCGTACTGATTGATGCTATAAAAGACCTGAATTGTGAAACTGTGGTATAATAATCACACAATAATTTCTATAAATTAAATAAATGGATGTAATTTTATTATATCAATATACAATAACTGTAATTCTTCTTTTTATTCTTATAAACTTTTTAATAAATAACATCCTGTTTAAAAACACTTCAAAATATAAGCTGCCATCCAGTATAATAAAAGATAATCCGCTGATATCTGTACTGGTTCCTGCCAGGGATGAAGAAGAAAACATAAAAAAATGTATTGTATCCCTCACTAAGCAGGACTATAAAAATATAGAAATACTTGTTCTTGATGATAACTCTACCGACAATACTGCAAATATAATAAGAAAACTTTCTAAAAAATATTCCAATGTAAAATTTTATAAAGGAGAACCTTTAAGAAAGGGATGGCTTGGCAAGTCCTTCGCCTGCCACCAGCTGTCAAAACATGCCAGTGGGAAATATATGATTTTTACCGATGCGGACACTCTTCATTTCCCTGACTCCATATCAAGTGCGGTTGCATGCCTGGAAAGATACAGGGTGGATGCGCTATCTGTTTTCCCCATGCAGATAATGGTCACCATGCATGAGAGGATGATGGTACCATTTGGGAATTATATTATTTTAGCTCTTTTTCCGCTTTACCTTATGAGAAAAGTCAAAAATGCCATGTTCTGTACTGCAATAGGCCAGTTTATGATGTTTAAGTCAGATGTTTACAGGAAGATCGGGGGGCATAAATCTATAAAGGGGAAAGTTTTGGAAGATGTAAGGATTTCAAAACATGTAAAGAAGAGCGGATATAAATTTATGATTTTTGACGGACGCAGCAATTTATACTGCAGGATGTATAAAAGTTTTAGGGATGTGGTAAGGGGTTATTCAAGAGTTTTATTTGCCGCTTTTGACTACAATATTTTTATGATGTCAATGGCTATTGTTTTGATAGCAGCTGTTTTCCTTGGCCCTTTTATAATGCTGCCTTTAGGGATTATTTTTAGCTGGCCGGCTTTGATAATAGAAGTAATAATTCTCCAGGTAGTCATAGTTCTGACTACCAGAATAGTCTTTGCCATCAGATTTAAATGCAGGAGTATCGATATACTGCTGCATCCAGTAGCTATGTTTTATCTTTTATTTATAGCTGTGAAGTCGATTTTAGATATTAAATATGGAGATGGTATGAGATGGAAGGGCAGAGTATATACAATTGATGAAGAAGACGAATTGAGGCTTGTAAGCGACAATTACAAGTGATTATCTTATTTTTGGGGTAAACAGGTCTTTTGTACTTTTCTCTTTTCTGAATTTAAAGTTTTGAGGAAGACTTATTGAACGGTTGATATATTTTGGGACAGAAATCATTATAAGCAGTGCTCCCATGATAAGATAAATATAAGAATCTTTAAAAAGCCATAGAAAGATACTTGCTGCAGTAATTGCTGTTACTATTCCCCATATCATATTACGTATCAAAAAAAGTGCCGGTACGATGCCGATCCCGTAAGCTATCACTGCAAGGGGATGAACAGCACACAAAAAACCCAGCGTAGCAGCAACCCCTTTACCTCCTGAAAATTTTAGATAAGGAGAATAATTATGCCCTGCCACGGCAGCGCATCCGGCAAGAAGTGCTACCATGTCCATACCGGTTATTCTTAAAACCAGAAAGTATGATAAAGTACCTTTAAGAACATCCAAAATTATTCCCGTGACTCCCCAGATTTTTGAGACATTAAACACAAGATTCCAACCACCGGGGTTTCTGTCTCCGATTTTTCTTAAATCCTTGTTACTGTGGATTTTAGCAATAATGTTACAGAAAGGTATTGCCCCTATGAAATAGCAGATTACAATAAGCCCTATATTTCTGTATAACTCCAGATTTGACATGGTAATATATAAAGATTTTGTTATTTATAAATTATAACTTTAGCATATTGCCTGTTTTATTTTAAGTATATTTAAAATACAGAATACAGAAGAATTATCCTTTAGTATTTTTAGAACGGTACAGTATAAGGCAATATGCTATTGTAAGTTGAAAGGTATGTTTAATCTTTGACCTTGATTTTACCGATGGCCCATATTATTAACAGTGCTGCAAAAGCGGGTGCAAATACAAAAAAGCTCACAACTAAAGTTATAACCCAGGCGACCGTGTTCATCTTGATCCAGTATTTTTTTTCTTTCTTGTTATTCATCTTAGAAGTTTTCATTAAGTCTTTAATTTTAAAATCAAGTATATCAAGCCTGGTTCTTTTTTGTCCAATAAATATTTAACTTTTTCTTTTATACGGCAGATATTAAAGCGGGCTATGCGATATCTATTTTTCTCATACGGAGAATAGAAAAGAATATCAGGATTGTTATCATACAGAATGAAATAATGAAAATGGGGATCAAAGAATCATCAAAGATATGACCCAGATCTGCTGCCTTGTAAAGCAGGTAATTGGGAAAGTATGCTTTTATGATATTAAACCTGTTGAATATGCTTAAACTGTATGCCAGAATAGCAACGGAAAATCCCACGATCAGGCCTCTTCTGAACAGGCTGCTCAGGAAGATAAGAAAAGATAACAATAGAGCATAATATATGATATAGAGGAGTGAAGATTTCAACACAATCCCGATTGACAGTACCCCTCCTTCAAAAAGACGTGTTATATAAAAATAATTGGTCAGAAAGGCTACAAGTATAAATAAAGAAATTGTAAACATATAATGGATATATTTTGCGGTTACAAAACCTGCAGGTTCTGCGCCTCTGGAATATGGAAAAACCAGTTTCTTATAGTAAACCTCATTTGAGATCGATCCCATAAGTGAAAATACAATAAATAATGTACCTATTTCAAACACATCTCCCATAAAATCAATAAAAGCAGCATCAATTGTATATTCTGAAAAAAGAACAGAAAGATCAGCAGGTAGATAGTTTTTTAAAAGCAGGGGCATTAATTTTATCATCAGGGGATTCATTATGGCCCAGAAGACTATACCTGAAAATAAAATCAGGTATTTATAACTTCTTACTGCCTCCAGCATCTCTTTTTTAAAATAGGCCTTAAATGTTTTCACTTTTTTATCATCCTTATATAGATATCTTCGAGCGTGCTTTTTCTTATCTGGTAACTGGAAATATTTACTTTAAGTTTGGAGATCTCTTTTAATACTTCCTTTTTAGCGTGGTCTATATCTTTGATGTAAAGGCTTACCCTCCGGCCTTTCCGTTTTATACTTTCAATCCAGCTGAGTTTTTTAAAACGGTTGACTTCCTTTCCAGGTTCTTCTTCAAATTCAATATCAAAAATTGGCTGTATATAGGTTTTATATAATTGGGATAAATCTTCTGTTAAAATTATTTTACCTTCATCTATAATACATATTTTATCGCATACCCTTTCTGCATCGTTTAAAATATGCGTGGATATAAAAATGGTTATCCTGTCGTTCTTAAGGCTTTCAATAAGTTCAAGCATTTCCAGCCTTCCTTCAGGGTCAAGAGCAGACGCAGGTTCATCCAAAAACAGTATTTCAGGATTATTCATAAACGCCACTGCCAGTGCCAGTCTCTGTTTCATTCCCCTCGAGTATCCACCAATACGCCTCTTTGCCTGTTTGGTCAGCTTGACCATTTCTATAAGACGTTTTATATATTTGCCTGATTTTTCAGCATCAAAACCTATAATATCTCTCATGAAATTTAGATACTGGTAAGCGTTCATATAATTGTAGAAAGCAGGGGTCTCAGGCAGGTACCCAATTGATTTTACCAGTTCGCGCTTGTGTTTTAGGAAATCCTTACCCTTGATGAAGATTTTACCGCTGTTAAATCTGATCAACCCGGTTAAAATATTCATGGTGGTAGTTTTACCGGCGCCGTTTCTTCCGATAAATCCAAATACTGAACCTTTATCTACCTCAAAACTGATAGCTTTTAATGCCTCGACATTTCTGTAGTTTTTTACCAGATTGGCAACCTTAATCATATTCTTTATCTTTCTTCCTGCCTACTATCAGGAAAACAATAGGTCCGATAAAACCAAAAAAGATAATGATCAATGCCCATCCCCATTTTGGAAGGTAAGCTGCTTCGTTTCTGAAAAGTATCACCAGGGCAAATATCATAAGGCCGTACTCGATTATCACATACGGGATAAGAAAAGGCAGGAATCTTGAGATCTCGGATAGAATATAATTTAAATCTGCTGCTATAATTTAAATCACCTGTTTGATAAAATTAATTATATTTTTATATTATATACTTTACCTATAATAATTGTAAAAATAAAATATTAATTTTGTTGGTAAAATACAATTGTTAGGAAAGGAATGTCATGGTTGATTTCTTTGTCTCGGGTTTTGTCTATCCCGGTATAACATGGGGTCAGATACTGGTCGGTATCGGACTGGGCATCATCTTCGGAGCTGTTTGGTATGCTGCATACTGGACTCCTATTTTAGGCAGGCCCTGGCCATGGGCAGTTCTTGCCGGCAGTGCTTTTTTATCCTGGGCTGCTGTAGTATTCATCCAGATGCCACTTCAGGCCTGGATAAGACAGGCTATATATTTTTTTTGGAGCCAGGATATTATTTTACGCTGGCTGCTGTTTGTTGGGATACCCCTGGTGCTTATAAGCGGTCTGGTACAGGAGGGTTCCAAGCTGTTACCTGTAGTCATATATTGGTGGAGGAAGGGTAAAAAAATTGATCCTAAGTTGGGTCTTGTGATAGGAGCTGTAGCCGGGCTGGGATTTGGTGTCTTTGAGGCTGTCTGGGTCCATAATAGTATTTTTATGTCAGGCTGGAGCTGGGAAGCAGCTAAGGTCTACGGACTTTTTTTAGCCATACTGCCATTTCTGGAAAGATTTTTTGTTGTGGCATTTCACACTGCTTCAAGTGCTATAGCAGGCTGGGGGCTTGCTAAAGGATGGGGCTGGCAGTTTTATCTTATTGCTTCTATTGCTCATACGGTTCTAAACTATAGTGCTGTTATCTTCCAGGCAGGAGTATTAGATCAGTTGCAGCTGGAAGTAATTATAGCGATTTTTACTATCATGGTAACTGCCGCAGCTCTGTGGCTCAGGTATAGAAGACAAAAAAAGCTACCTGATGGGCTCCAAGCGACTCAACTGTTCCTTAAGAATCTGATTTAATCATCATTTTCTTTGCAGACTTTAAATTCGTTCTTGGATGCTCCGCAATTGGGGCATACCCAGTCTTCGGGTAAATTTTCAAAATCATATGGTGATTCTAACCCAAATTCGGGATTTTCAACATGAGCATCGTATGTATATCCGCAGGAAGAACATTTATGCTTTTTCATACTACCTTTCATCGTTTTAATATTGTTCCTTTTCTGTTTTTATTCTAACTTAATTAATTTTAGTATACAATGTGTATATATAATTATAATTGCTTTGATTTTAGTCATTTTACTACGAAAAATAAACCTGTAGGGGATAGCTTATCTGCATTGATTTAATATAATCGTTAAAAGAAGAGATTATGAAAAGAAGTAGATTATATGTATTACTTGTCTTTTTTATACTGACCGTACTTTTTACAACTGCTTCTTTATTTGACCGTTGCAGCCTTACTGCTGTCAATGGCCCGGATGAGAAAAACGATGTCACAGAAGAAAATGAGGAAGAAATATTAAATACAGCTGCAGAAGGACAGCTTGTTCAACCGCAGGACCTTGAATACCTGGGAGCATTCAGAATGCCGGAAGGGTCTAATGGAACCAGCTGGGAGTGGGGCGGAACGGCTGCTGCCTACTATCCGGATGGCGATCCCGAAGGTCAGGGTGATGAGTATCCCGGTTCAATATTTGCAACAGGGCATGAATGGGAACAGCAGGTTTCGGAAATAAGTATACCAGTACCAGTAATATCCGGGAGCAAAGATGTAAATGATTTAAATACTGCAGTAACCTTTCAGGATTTTCATGATATCAGAGGAGATCTATTTGGCTACCTTGAAGTCCCAAGAGTAGGTCTGGAATATCTACCAAAACAGGGTGAGCAGACAACTGGTAAACTATATTATTGCTGGGGTCAGCATATGCAGGAAGGTGATGATGGCCCCTCTCATGGATGGTTTGAACTGGATCTGTCCAATCCTCAGATACAGGGGCCCTGGAGAATAGATGGCCAGGTCAAGTATGTGACTGCTGATTATATTTTTGCTATTGATGAAGACTGGGCTTCTGTAAACACACCAGGTAAATTGCTAGCCACTGGAAGATTCAGGGATGGTGGACAAGGAGCGCAGGGTCCATCTCTTATCGCTTACGGCCCGTGGAATGAAGGAAATCCTCCTCCGCCTAATTCATCTTTATCCAATATTCCTCTGCTACTTTATTCATCAGTATATGATGATATAGAAGGTGTTTATGCTGTGGACGATTATCAACATTCTGATGAATGGTCCGGGGGCACCTGGATAACATTTGGCGGGAAAACGGCAGTAATATTTGCCGGTATAAAGGGTCTGGGTGAATGCTGGTATGGTTTTTATGACGGTACCGTCTGGCCGGAGGAGCCGCCGTATCCGGAAGAAGGTCCGGGAGAAAGGGGATGGTGGTCTGATGATTTTACAGCCCGTATGATCTTTTATGACCCATCTGATCTTGCTAAAGTAGCTCAAGGGGAAATGGAATCATACCAACCTCAGCCATATGCTGTTATGGATATCGATGATATACTTTATAATATTCCGGAATATGAGCTCCGTCATCTGGGTGCGTTAAGCTTTGACAGAGAAAATGGAATAATTTATTTATTTGAATTCAGAGGGGACTACGAAAATGAGAAACCCCTAGTTCATGCCTGGAAGATACAGTAGCGGTTTTTACTTTACTCAGAACTGTAAAGTTTTTACTGAAATTTTTTTTTAGTTTTTAATTATTGACAGGGGGGGGTATAAATGAAAAAGATGGTTATATGTTTGACTATCATGTTTATGCTGGTTTTTGTTTGCGGCTGCAGTAAAATAGCAGGTGAGGTATCCGAAGCAATAGAAGAATCGGAAGCGCTCAACGGAGAAGTGTCAGGTGCGGCTGGAGGTTTACCATCTGGTTTTCCGGAAACTGTTCCTTTACACAGCCGGGCTGATATTGTTGAATCATCAAAAGGGACAGATGATGGAGTGGTTTTATATTATGTTAATATGAAGTTTGAAGGTGAAATCGAACAGCTGTCTGACTGGTATGAGCAGAAATTAGCTGAGAATTGGCAGATAGATTCAGTATCTTCCGGTGATTATGATGACTGGGCTGAATTTTATGTTGATGCACAGGATAGTGAATACTATTTATCAGTCTACCTGTATCAGGATGCTGGGAGCAGCTTCGTTTCCGTTGACATAAATGCAAAAGGAAAAACTGAAGCAGCCGGCGAAGCCGAAGAGGAAGCAGAAGCAGAGGAGGAAGAAGAGGTAGTTGAACAAGCAGCTGACGAAACAGCGGTTACTTATTCGGGTGAGCTGGAAGATGCCGAGATTGCATTTGTATGTGCATCTGTGGGTTCTAACTGGAATATAGGTGATCATTTTCCCGATCTTAGTATAGCAGTTTATGATGAGTATCAATTTGACAAGGGCGATGTTATCAGGAATATACTGGAAGGAGACAGACCGGACATTATAATAATCAAGGAATGTGCCGCTTACTTCCCTCCCGAGGATTACGGTACATCTATGGAAGCTTATGAGGATCTTATAAGAGACTGGGTAAATCTCTGCAGGGGTGCGGGAGCAATACCTGTCCTGACTACGGTTGTTCCTGTAGATCCGGATAACCCGGAAAATCCGGAAGGAAGGCTTGGATCCATCCTGGAATTTAACGATTGGATCCGTGAATACTGTGAATATGAGGAAATCTCGGTTTTGGATCTGGAAGCCGCTTTGAGAATAAGTGAGGATGATAGGGCCCTTGATCCCGATTATGATTCAGGAGACGGACTTCATCCCAATGATCTGGCATATACAGAAGAGCTTGATGACATCTTAATACCTGCACTTGAGGAAGCACTTGATATAGGGTACTGAGTTATCTAAAGAGAAGAAAAATTAAATATAAATTTAGATAAATTATTTAATCTGCTGTTTGCAGGAATATTATTTGGCCAGGCTTTTACTATCTGATATGATACTTTTTCCTTTAAACAGACCGCCCTTTTCTATTGCCAGCATTGTACCTTTTTGTACCAGATTGCCGATAAACTTACCAGTGGGAGTAATCATCACCGTGCCTGATGCTACCATGTCACCGGTAAATTTACCGGATATTACGGCATTTTTAGCTTTTATATTTGATTCTACTTTTCCTTCTTTTCCTATTATCAGTACATCATCAGATATAATATCTCCGATAACAATGCCGTCTATCTCTACCTGATACGGAAAATGAACGTTTCCCTCTATTTTTACTCCTTCTGAAATTATACTCGGAGAATTATTTCCATTGCTTTTTACAGAGAACATTATATTCATCCTTCCGTTCTTAATATGTAAACAAAGATATATTTTTAAATAAATATATTATTACAAAATTGTATTATCATTTATATTAATATAAATGTCAATATATTAATTAATATAGATTAATTTATTTTATATATTAGAAATCAATCTGGGTGATTAGCAGTTTATGTGGATCTTATTATCCTGGCCCACTTGTCTTTAAGAGTCACAGTTCTGTTGAAGATTGTTTTGCTGTTTGTGGTATCAGAATCAACGCAGAAATATCCTTTCCTTTCAAATTGATAGATATCTCCAGGTTTTGCTGTGGAAAGAGAAGGTTCAAGCCTGCAGCTTTTAATTACCTTTAATGAATCAGGGTTAATACCGTCTTTGAAATCCTTGCTTTCTTCTATTCTGAGCGGATTTTCATCTGCAAAGAGATAATCATATAACCTTACTTCTGCTGGTATAGAATGCTTTGCAGAGACCCAGTGAAGAGTTGCTTTTACTTTTCTACCATCGGGTGCATCTCCTCCCTTGGTAGAAGGGTCGTATATGCAGTGCAACTCTATAATATTACCTTTTTTATCCTTGACTGCATTAATACACTTTAAGAAATAAGCATATCTAAGCCGCACTTCTCTTCCGGGAGCCAGTCTGTAAAACTTTTTAGGCGGGTCTTCCATAAAGTCTCCTCTTTCTATGTATAGGATTTTTGAAAACGGTATTTTTCTTGTACCTGCAGAAGAGTCTTCCGGATTGTTTACTGCAGTCAGTTCTTCTTCAGAGTTTTCAGGATAATTGTCTATTATGACTTTGAGCGGGTCTAATACTGCCATTACCCTTGGAGCTTTTTTATTGAGATCTTCTCTTACAAAATGTTCCAGATATGCTATTTCTACAGTACTGTCTGCTTTCGCTACCCCTATTTGTGAACAGAAGTTACGTATTGCATCAGGAGTATAACCTCTGCGCCTCACCCCTGAGATAGTCGGCATCCGCGGATCGTCCCAGCCGTTTACATATTTGTTTTCTACCAGCTCAAGCAGTTTTCTTTTGCTCATTACTGTATGTGTCAGATTAAGCCTGGCAAACTCTATCTGACGGGGATGATGTATATCCAGCTGTTTTATGAACCAGTCATAAAGGGGACGGTGGTCTTCAAATTCCAGAGTGCATATTGAATGGGTGATATTTTCAATAGAATCGGATTGTCCGTGGCCCCAGTCATATGTGGGGTAAATACACCATTTGTTTCCTGTACGGTGATGGCTTTTATGAAGTATTCGGTACATCACCGGATCACGCATATTAAGGTTCGGTGAAGACATATCTATTTTTGCTCTCAGTACCTTTGAACCATCAGGATATTTACCATCCCGCATCTCGTTAAACAGCCGGAGATTCTCTTCTATGCTGCGGTTTCTGTAGGGGCTTTCCTTCCCCGGGGTCTTAAGAGTGCCTCTATACCGGCGTATTTCTTCAGAGTTTAATTCACATATATATGCTTTGCCCTTTTTTATAAGAGTAACGGCAAATCCATAAAGTTTTTCAAAATAGTCAGAAGTATAGTGTTCCCGCTGACCCCAGTCAAATCCAAGCCACCTTATATCTTTTTTAATCGATTCCACATATTCAGGTTCTTCCTTGGAAGGGTTTGTATCATCAAACCGGAGGTTGCATACACCATTAAACTCATCGGCCAATTCGAAATTCAGGCATATTGCTTTTGCATGGCCAATATGAAGATACCCATTCGGCTCAGGTGGAAATCTTGTGTGGATCTTTATTTTGCTCTTTTCTACGTCTTTTCTGATTATGTCTCTTATAAAATCAGTTTTTTCGCGATTATTGTTCATAACCTATCTTCTTTAAGATTTTAGCACTTAATAAAAATAGAACAATATTTTAAAAAAATGAGCCTTTCTTGTCAAAAATTTATTTTACTCAGGTATATAATTCATTGAATAATTCTCTTGCTTTCTTTTTTGAATCTTTAAGCACAGCAGAGCCTTTATTTGTTATAGAATAATACTTCCTTATTTTACCGCTAACATTTACTTTTCTTGAACTCAAGTACCCCTCTTTCTCCAGTTTATGAAATATGGGGTAAAGTGTACCATAGGAAATGTTATACCCGTGTCTTGCCAGTTCGTTTTTAAATTCCTTCCCGTATATTTCTTCCTTTTCAGAATGATAGAGTATATGCAGTTTTATAAATCCAAGAAAAAAATCACGGATGATTTTGTCTTCCATTCGTTCACCTCTCTGAATTTCGTCTTGTTTGCCCTTTACTGATTATCAGACTTGTAAGAAAGATCAAAAAGCCCAGCAGGCTGAACAGTGATGAAATAATAAATGCCCACCTACTTCCATAGATATCCCATACGATTCCCATTATGATTGAAGCGGGGAAAAGGGCTAATCCGATTCCTGTATTAAAAAGACCGTAAGCCGTAGCCCTCTGGTCGCAGTTGACAAGATCCGCTATGTATGCCCTGAAAATACCATCTGACAGTCCGTAATATATGCCGTAGGCTCCAAACAAAACCCATACGGACCATAGAGAATCTGATATAGCAAAAAGAAAATAAATAATTGAATAATAAATAAAAGATGTTATTATTATCGGCTTTCTGCCTACCTTGTCGGATAATGTTCCGAATAACGGTGATGACAGAGAGCAAAATATATTATAGACGATCCAGATGACAGGGATTAAAAAAATTACAAGTCCTTCTTCTCTGGCTTTAAGGATCAAAAAGGCATTAGAAGAATTTCCGAGATTAAATATTATGATTGAAACAAGGAATAAAACAAAAGGCATATTTCGCAGGCTGCTTTTTTGTTTGATATTTGCAGAAGTATCCTTTCCTGGAGCAGTTTCCCTTACAAATTTTATAAAAAATATGGCTACTGCAGCAGGTACTACAGACAGTAAAAAAACAAGACGTACATTATTGTTGAAAAAGAATAAAATGAGCATTGCTATTATAGGGCCACCGATAGCCCCTATTCTATCCATAGCTCTATGAAAACCGAAAGCTTTGCCTTTTTTTAAAATACTGACTGAAGTAGAGATCAGAGCATCTCGGGCCGGTGTCCTTGAAGCCTTACCCATCCTTTCAAAAAATTTTATAAAGAGAACAGTAGGCCAGGTATTTGCAAAAAACAAAAACGGCTTTGAAACGGTAGAAAGGCCGTAGCCCAGATAGATAAATAGCTTTCTTTTTCTTAATTTGTCCGACAGTCTGCCGAAGACAGGTCTGAAGAGAGAAGCAGTACTTTCTGCGATACCTTCTATTATACCTATTAATGCTTTTCTGGCACCGATGCTTACCAGAAATTCCGGTATCAATGGATAGATCATCTGAGTTGAAAGATCGGTAAATAAAGAGACCATCCCAAGAAGAATAATATTCTTCTTTGACTTCTTATAATCCATTGTATAGTAAAACGATATCGTTAATAGATATTATTATATACTATATTTTCTTATTAGAATTGTCAACAGTTATAGATATGGTAGATTTATTGATATCTGAGTTGAATCAATCTGTTATTCTATCAAGTAATTTCCTAATTAACGGGGCCACTACCAAAGAAACCGATAGTGCAACAGCAAAGGCTATTCCAAACGATTTCAACCAGATCATAAAGAAATTTGGCTACCACTCTGCGTTTATCAGTGCCAAGGCAAAGGACATTATAAGTGACATTATGATAGATACAAATAAGCTGAATAATAGCCCGTAATATTTCCTTCTAATCTTCAATAGCACCTCTTATGAGTAAGTTCATAATATTTATAGTGGTTATATATATTATCTTAATATAATAGGTAATCCAATTGAATTTTTAAATATATAATTTTATTGTTTTTATATATAATGAAGAAAATAATCGAATCAATAGAAGGAGGAGTAGATTATGAAGGCGTTGGTCATATTTGATTCAAATTTTGGAAATACAAAAAAAATTGCAGAAACTATTGCAGAAAAACTTGGGGAAGATACCAGGGTTCTGTCAGTTTCTGATTTTAGTGCAAAGAAACTGGAGGGTATTAAGCTGCTTGTTGTCGGCAGCCCGGTCAATGCCTGGAGACCAACTGAGAAAATTAAGAGATTTTTAGAAGGTTTTAGTGAAGGCCAGCTTGAAGGTATTAAAGCAGCGTCTTTTGATACTAAAATGAAATCTTTTATCGCGGGGGATGCTTCAAAAAAGATATCCAGAAAACTAAAAAAGGCAGGTGCGGAAATCATCGTAGAGCCACAGTCGTTTATAGTCAAGGGAAGTAAGGGTCCACTATTTGAAGGTGAAATAGAAAAAGCAGAAAGATGGGCGGCATTAATAGAAAAAACCCTTTAAAAAGCTTTTCTGAAATCGATAAAGTCAAATTTATTTTCTAATGAGTCTATGACTGTAATTCAAGACAATTACAGGTATTATTAATATAAATAAAGCACCAATGCAAATATAGATCACGCTGTTTACTGAAAAATTTTCTGCAAGGTAACCCGCTGTATACTGGAAGATGACCACACCTAAAAAACCAAAGCTGTTTATTATACTGATAATAGACCCGGAGTTCCGGGGATTTTGATGTATACCCAAAGACACCGCGGCAGCAGCTATGCCTGAGAAAGAAAGGGCAAAAAGAATTATAAGGATGGTTTTAAGGATAAGAGTGTCTGCGAAAAAGAAAATAGTCAAAGCAACAAAAGCCAGTATCGCGGAAATTTGCATTATTTTCTTTTCGCTAAACCTGGAAAAAAGAAAGCTCTTTATAAACATGCCGACGGCAAAGGTTAAAGCATATAAGCAGAGTATCAGCGAACCGATGATCACGGGGATGTTCAGGTTCTTAAGATAAGTAGTAAGCCATGATCCGAAAGTTAATCCGGCTCCCAGATGCATAAAGTTGATGATGCCGCATAAGATAATGGTAAGATTCGATAGAAGCTTGTGGTTGATGGAGAGCAGCCTTCTAAAATTGTCTTCATGTTTTATATTATGTAAGCTTTCCGGTTTTAGAAGTAATATTGATACTAGTAAAAGTATATTCAGTACCGAAACAGATAGAAAAAGGTATCTCCAGCTGATGTTTAAGTAAAGTGTGCCGCTGACCAGAAGAGGGGCTATAAAAGCGCCCAGTAAAAATCCTGTATTTAATCTCATTATCATCTTGCTTCTGTTTAAATGAAAAGCATCACTGATTATAGTAGTAGAACTCACTGCGATTATTCCCCATGCCGCCCCAAATAAGATATAGCTTAGAGTAAAATAGTTGAAATGGGTTGAAAAGTATAGACCTAAAAAACAGGCTGCAAAAAGCAGATTGCCGAAAATATATGCAGTTTTTTTACCTATCCTTTCTGAAAGTATTCCAGTGAGCAGGCTTGTCAATAAAAGGCCGAAGGCACTTAGAGACAGAGTAGCTCCGATTTTGTCCAGATCAACACTAAAACTTTCTGACAATACCGGTATCAAGGGCCCAAAAATAGAAGCCCCCAATCCTAATAGAATGAATTGAGTAAAAAATAAAGGAAATGTCTTTTTCTCAGCCATTAAGTCTTAAATTATAATATTATTTAGTCAGGATTTAAAGGTGATTTGGATATTTATTTAAAGTCAAAAATTGCTGGAAAACTCAATCCCCCCTGCTGGAAATTACGATATTTTCTTTTGTTAGGAGGCGGAAGAAGAACGAGATCACCGACCATAAAGCTGCAGTGCCGGCAAGATACCATAGACAGAAGGACCAGGAGGAAAGGTTTATCACTCCTGTGGCCACACCCAGCGGAATACCCATCATCAGTCCGAATCCGACAATAAAAGAGGGTGCTATTGCTATTTCGGGATTCCTTGCAAGAGAGTAGAGGACAATAAACAGAAGTAGCGCCAAAAACAGGAGAGGATTAATTATCAGGCTGGTCAATAGAAGGGGGACTGGCAGGAAAAGACTGCCTGTTACAGGTCTTATGGTAATAAGATTTACCGAAAGAAGGACTATCACAGTGGAAACAGTAGAGATTATAAATCCCGGGATGAAAATAGCCAGGCTTTTACCTATAAAGATCTCTTTTGGGCTTAATGTAGTAGCAAGCAGGGATTCAATATTTCCATTTACCTTCTCCTTGATTATGGGGAAGTTAGAAAAGGACCAGATAAAAGTCATCAGGATAAACAGTGGAAAAAAGTAAGCGACAAGACCTATTATCAGCTCCAACATGGGTCCAGATGCTTCTTTTATCTGCAGCCATTCCTGTCTTTTTAAAAGGATACTTATCAAAACAGCAGCGGTTATAGTGATTATGGTAAATACTATGACTATAATAAGAAAAGCAATAGTTTTTCTTAGTTCTCTGAAGTCTCTGTTAAAAATAGTACTGATTCTTCTCAAATAGGACTCCTAACGCGATAATACAATTCTCTCCCTGTTGAGGCGGGACCGAAGAGATATGAATATTACAAGTATCAGTATTACTACCCCTAAATTGGCCATAGCGAAGGACCATGAAGTGACATCAAGAATATAGCGGATCGCAAGATTTATCATCAGCGATAGGAAAACAGGCAGAAAGACCTGGACTATAACATTGCCTACAACAGGTTTCCCGGTCAGCCCTATAAAGTGGATCAAAAGACTTAAAAACAAATAGACAAGCGGGGCGAGAATAAAGCTGCTTACTGCTATCCAGGCATTAAAGACGAATCCTATAACGGGAATAAAATAGATATAATTTATTACTATCAGCACTATGGATGTAAGAACCTCTCCAAGGATCAGGCCGGGCAGAAAGACAGCCAGGCTTTTAGCAATCAAGATTTCCTTTGGCCTGAAAGGTGTTGCAAGCAGAGACTCTATTACTCCCCTGGACTTTTCCCTGGTTATTGACATAAATGCAAATGAATTCAGGTTTACTCCCAGGCTAATAAAACAGGTGGAAAACATTATCAGGCCGAGGTAGAGCTCCAGCTTGGACCTGTCCGGTGATGATTTATCCATTTCCGGGGATATGAGGAAATAGCATAGACCTATTGTCACACCCAGGATGAATATAATTGTCATAAAAACATACATTATAAGTGCGACCTTTGAACGGAGGTTGTTCCTGATGCTTGTGGATAACAATAGACCTATATTTTTCATGATGGCTCTACCTCTTTCAGGATTGCAGCATACATCTCTTCCAACGAGGCCTCTTTTTTTACTGCTTCCTCGATTTTTATGCCCCGGCTGGCAAGGAAGCTTATTATATCTGATACTTCTGTTCCTCCCAGAGGTGAAAATGCAAGACTGGTCTTGTTTTTATTCTGAAATCCCAGATTTTTTATACTTTTTAATTCTGCCAGAAGCGGACCCGGGATCTTACCTGATATTTTGATTAGTACTCCGCCCCTGCCCATTTTCTTACGGAGTTTTTTTAGTTCGCCATAAAGTTTTATCTCACCGCGGTCTATGAGCGCGATGCGGCTGCATATTCGCTGTACTTCATCAAGATTATGTGAACTTAAGAAAATGGTCTTATCCTCTTTGCGTGCTATATCGAGCATTATCTGCCTCATCTCTATCTGTCCTGAAGGATCGACTCCTGCAGTGGGCTCGTCCATTATCAAGACCTCCGGTTCATGGACCATAGCCCTTGCCAGGGCAAGCCTCTGCCTCATTCCTCTGGAATAGGTACTTACCTTTTCTTTTTCCCTTCCTTTAAGGTCTACCATACTTAAGAGTTTATCAAGATTTAATTCCGACCTGGGCAGTCCATATATATGGGAGTAGAAAGTAAGGTTTTCTTCAGCTGTCATATTGTCGTAAAGTCCATCTGTGTCAAGTACAAAGCCTATTTTTTTTCTTGTCTCACTCAGATTGATGTCCTGTCCCAGAATACTCAGGCTGCCAGAATCAGCCTGCAGAAGGCCGAGCAGTATTCTTATAGTAGTTGTCTTTCCCGCTCCATTGGGGCCGAGGTAACCGAAGATTTCTCTCTTTTCCACATCAAAACTTATTCCCTTGAGTACCTCTCGATTCCCAAGAATCTTTTTTACGTTTTTTATACTTATAGCTTTATTCATATATGATCCTTAAATCCTGTTGACTTATTTTATTTATTTTTCTTTTTGCTTTTAAAGATCGGTCCTATTTCACGGAAAAGCTCTGTGGTACCGCTCATCGTCCTCTGTATGATATCAACTGTAGCTATTCCAATTCCTCTTTCGAAATCCCCAAAGACCAGTAGCTTGTCCCCGGTCTTGATATTAAAATCCTTCTTGGCCTCTACAGGTATGACTATCTGACCGCGCTCGCTTACTGTTACTGAGCCGTAAAATTTTTTACCTTCTGGAATTTTCATGGCACTGCCTTTGTTTACCTTTATTACAAGATTTATCTTATTTACAAATAAAATCTTATCAATAAAAATAAGTATTGTCAATTCAATTAACTGCTCATGAAAAGAATATAAATCTTATCTGTTCCTGTTTTTTCTTTTCTTCTTAGGTAAGAGGTCTTACCCAGAAAGAGGCGTAAAAAGACACCCAGTAAGGCAAGGTGTAAATAATCAAAAACTTTAAGCATAATTTTTTAGGATTAAATTTCTTTCTAATAAAATTAAAAGTATTATAACAGTCTTATAATAAAATTAAAAAATTGTAATAGATCAAATGATATAGGATAATAAGATCGGCAATGATAAAAAAGCTGCAATTTATAAAAAGGAGGTAGATTATGGACGAAAAGAATATATCCCGGATCACCTTTCCTTACCTCAGAAGATTTAACGGGGTGATGGCGGTACTGCATTTTATACAGGGCATGTTGATGCTGGTAATGGGTCTTACCCTGAACAATATCAAAGACTTCAAGTTACCGGTAGATTACTATTTCCAGTCTTTTGATACTGAAAAGATGAGACTCTTTGTAGATTCGGATGTAATAGGTTCCATACCAATAGGAGCTTTTGTATCCATATTCCTGTTTTTATCTGCAATAGCTCATTTCCTGGTTGTTCTTCCCCGGATCAATGATTTTTATAATTCCAGGCTGGAAAAAGGTATAAACTATTTCAGGTGGTTTGAATATGCTCTAAGTTCCTCGGTCATGATAGTGATTATCTCAATGCTTTTTGGAGCAAAGGACATCGGGACCATAGTAGCTATTGTAGGTCTTAATGCAACTATGAACTTGCTGGGACTTATGATGGAGATACACAACCAGACTACTAAAAAGACTAGCTGGACTGCCTTTATAATCGGGTGCATTGCTGGAGTTGTCCCCTGGATCGTGATCCTTCTTTATTTTCTGGGTTCCGCGGTAAAAGAACCTGGGGTACTAGAACGTATCCCGTGGTTTGTTTATGCAATTTTTGGTACTTATTTTGTTCTATTCAACCTCTTCCCGATAAATATGGTACTGCAGTATAAAAAGATAGGAAGGTGGCGAGATTACCTGTATGGTGAAAGGGGATATATAATACTGAGCCTGGTGGCTAAATCACTTTTGGCATGGCTTGTATTCGCAGGTACTATGCAGCCGGCTTAGGATAGAAAAACATTAATTATAGGCTTTCTATACAATATAGGCTTTCCATACAACTACTTAATAAATATTTTAATATTATTAAGCAAAGGAGCTACTAATGACAATTGCTAAAATATCAGAGGTTAAGGCGTCTTCACCAAAAAGTTTTGATGATGCGATACAGCAAGGGATAATACGTGCTAATAAGACCTTAAGAAATGTAAAGTCATCATGGATAAAAGATTTTGAAGTGCTGGTAGATAGCGAAGGAAAAATTACCGAATACAGGGTTTTGATGAAAGTCACCTTTGTCATTGATGATTGAAATACGCTACCGAAATTGTCCTGCTTTGTGAGGAAAAAGTTGAGTACTGCGATGGGCGCCAGCAGTGTGGTGGTAAAGAGATGAGTCATATTAATGACAGTATCATGATATATAAAAAGATATTTGATACTGATGTATTAATTATCTCGCCTCCAAGATAAGATATCTTCAATTATAAATATAGGGTTTAAAAAGAAAGTAATAAATCTATATTTGAAATTATCTATAAAATCTTTAGGAAGGAAACTGAAATGAATAATAAAATAAGACAAAAAAACTGTCAGATCTGCAAAAAGTCTGTAAAAAAAGAAGACCTGTTTCCCATAATACTTATTGATAAATCATTAAGAGATTTTATCGCTAAAAAATATCCGGATTGTGATCTAAGTGGGTATATCTGTAAACCTGATTTAAATGCTGTCAGATTACAATATGTAGAAGAAATCCTTAAAAAAGAAAAGGGCAGTCTTTCTTCTGTTGAAAAGAGACTTATAAATAATTTAAAGGAACAGGAAACGGTAACGAAAAATATAAATAAAGAATTTGAGGAACAGTTAACACTGGGACAAAAATTATCTGATAAATTAGCAAGTTTTGGCGGCAGCTGGAAGTTTATTATTATATTTGGGGCATTTCTACTTGTATGGATCATCATCAACACAATAGTTATAATCAGCAGACATTTTGATCCATACCCGTTTATACTTTTAAATTTGATTCTCTCCTGTCTTGCAGCAATACAGGCGCCTGTCATTATGATGAGCCAGAACAGACAGGAGGCTAAAGACAGACTTAGATCAAGAAACGATTACATAATAAATTTAAAAGCTGAACTTGAGATTAGAAATTTAAATGAAAAGATTGATAATCTGCTCATTCACCAGTGGGAAAGACTTATGGAAATTCAAAAAATACAAATGGAAATATTAAGTGAGATGCCGGTTAAAGGAAAATTGTAAATCAGTAAGGATGAAATTATAATTTCATAAAGGGAGTTGCAATGAGTAAAAACATAAGACTAAAAAAAGTAAAAACTTTTATTTCTTCAGCTGTGATACTGACTTTATCTTTGGTTTTAGCAGCAGGTTGTGGACCGCTTAAAAACCAGGGGGATATTGAACAGCCGCAAGAAGCAGAGCAGGAAGCAACTTCCGAGGAAACTGTTATGCAGGAAGCAGAAGATACTACTACAACGGAACAAGAAACAGATAAATCACAGGAAATAGAAAGTAAATTTAACCTGCTCGAAAAAACAGCTGAAAATATTGAAGAGATCTTTAATTTTATTGATGAAAATATAAAAGTTTGTAATCCTGATCTTGTAGTAAATATGGTTTATACAGTAATTGAACTATGTGAGGATTACAAATTTGCATTTACAGATAAATTTAATGATCAGGAAGTGCAGAATACAATCTATGAGCTATCACCTTCGATGGAAGAACTGAATCTGGAGGTTCTTAAAAATACCGATAATATAAAAGTAAAAGACATCATAGAAGAGGCCATAAATAAGAAGTATACGCTAATGTCAGTGGAAGGTTTTGTAATGCCCCTAGTGGATTACGAGGCTTATGATACATACAGACAATATCTGACACAGGAAATGAATGATTATCTTGATATAAAACTCGATGAATCAGTCAGGCCTTCGGTGATGGATGCGGGGATTGTAATACCTATTGATGATTTTATCCAACGTATCTTAAAATCAATGAGATATCTGGAAGATTATCCTGATTCACCAAGGTTTGGTGAAATAAAGCAGTTTAACGATGGAAGAATATATATGTATCTCAGTGGTATTGATAATAATCCGGTATTTGATTCAAGCCAAAAGATACTTGCAAGTAGACTGGCAGAGTTTGAAAGTAATCTTGATAAGTATGGTGATACCAAATTTGGCGAGATACTTGGTTCGTATCTTGATTTATTAGAACAGGAAAGTTATATCCGTACCACAAAGGTAGATGATTTTTTAGGTGATATCATTTCGTCTTGATAATATTTTATGATTTTTAGCTGGCCAATAGATTAATATTTAAATTTAAGATACTCCAGGCTATTGTCAGTGTTATACCAACACCAATAAGGCAGCCACTTAGCTTTCCCATGGAAGCACTCATAGGAGTTCTTGCCTCGTCGATTCCGTGCTTCCTTAGAAATTCAGATACTTTACCTTCAAAAATACCGGCAAATCCATCTGTTATGGCGTCTCCTACTGCGCCTCCTACAATAGCTCCGAGTATTCCTCCATATCTTGCACCGATCAAGGCAGCTGCGCCTAATAATCCGGTATCTACTATTCCAAAAATAATATCTGCACCTGCTGACTTTATAGTTCTTCCTGATATTCTTATGGGTATCCAGGCGATTAATCCTAAGGCTATGAGTGACGGACCTATAACTCTGGTTCTTTCTAAGATAAACCATAAAACACTTATAATCATTATGGATAAAATAATAGCGCTGATTAAAGTAGGCAGTATTCCTTGTTTATTCATTTTTTAATCTCCTTCAATATATTTTTTAAGTATTAAAATTATAGCATAGTTTTTTAACCGGCCCGGGTTACAAAATTTCGAGCCAATTTTTCAAAGAATTAATTGATCTGAGGAATCTTATAATAATTTAATCTAAAACTTTTATTATTTCTTCTGCGAACTTTTTTATATTTTCAGTATTTATCTTTGATATATTTTCTGTAGTTTTAGAAGCCTTTTGCATCATGCTTCTGACCATTGGATTCATTTTATCCCAAATCATCTCGTAGCCAAAGTAACCTTTGGCTACTGCTTTACCAAGAAGCTCTTGGGGAAATCCCCTTTTTATCTCATTTTCCCAGTCCTCATCTGCTCCGCACATAAAGATACCTGCTTTGGTATTTAAAAGTGCATTTAAGTTCCTTTTTATAAACTTCCTTACAAAAGAATTCATTCTGAAAGCAATAAAAGATCCCCCCAATACTACCAGATCGTAATTTTCCGGTTTTACCTTTTTGTTCTTTTTAAGGTCTACCAGATCAACTTCAAGATTTTTTTTCTTTAATATCTCTGCAAGCATGCCGGCGCATTTTTCCGTAGTCCCAAACCTTGTAGCATAAGCAATCAATATCTTCATTTATAACCTCTCTTTTTTAAAATATAAGGATAATTCTAAAGTAAAATCTTTTTTCTGCAAATTTATATTTATAAAAGATGTATTCAAGAATAAAAAATATAAGGGTTCATTAAAAGGCCGGATAAAGCATATGTTTACTCCACTGGCTTTGATAAATTTATTAGCTATAAGGCTGTTAAGGATTTTTAAGCTTCTAAAATTCTGTTGTTATTTTGAATAAGTGCTAATATTTAGTTATGAAATATCTGGTCTTATTTTTGATTTTCAGTTTTTTTGGAGTGGGGATTGAAGTAATATTTTCCTCTATACATGATTATGTAAGAAATAAGGATATTTCTCTTAAGGGTAGATCATATTTATGGATGTTTCCGCTTTATGGTATTTGGGGATTGGTCATAGGACCCTTATACAACTTGATTGAAGTCATTCCCTTTATAATAAGGGGATTTATCTACCTTGCAGTGATATTTGCTGGAGAATTATCTTACGGTTATCTACTAAAACTTATCATCAAAAAGTGCCCCTGGGAGTATAAAGGAAGATGGACTATAAAGGGAGTGGTCAACCTTCTTTATTTACCTTTCTGGCTTATATTCGGTTATATATCAGAGATGATATATAGAGGATTTATTTCAATGACAATATACTAAAAACAATTGCTTTGATATTCTCATTATATCAATTAAAGTCTTCTGAATCCTGATCATACCGTCTGTATTTATTACGATACTTATTCTTTATGCTGTTGATTGTGGTGACTGTTTCTTCTTCATCTACGGTTTTAAAAAAATTATATTTTTTACATTGATTGTATTCTTCATCAATTTCAAGCAGGAGTCCTTTAATCAGTTCTGTATTGCCGTCCTGGCCGGTTTTTATTAATCTGTCAGCTTCATGTATTCTGTTGTTTAATAGTTTGAAATGAAGCTGACCTTTCTTTGATTCAGGGTAGAAAAACAGCTGTGCACTCTCTGCTGCTCTTTTAACCATGTAAAGATTTTCTCCCGGCAGGCTGTCCTGGGAAGCGTAGACTGTTCCCGCAAAAGAGAAAATTACAACTACTAAAACCATTATAAATACCACAGCAGGCCTTAAAAGAGAAATTCTCCTGCCGGAATAAAGAGCGGCAGTTTTGCTTTTACTTATATCTTTATCCAGTCTGGTGCTGTTTTTAACAGATTTATAAATTTTATCAAGGCTGCTCTTGATGTTAATATCTTTCGGCTTTATATTCTTTAAGCTTTCAAGATATTTTATTGTTTCAAAATATTCTTCCAGTATATCTTTGTATCTACTATATTTTTTGAGACAATATTGTATACTGTAACCCCTGCTTATTAACTTTAAGCACCTATTAAATATTCTTTCGGTTTTCTCATTCATATTTATTATTTATTGTTTTTTAATCTCATCTTTTAGTTTTGTTATAGCCCTGAATAATATTCCCCTGATTGTGGATTGTTTTTTTCCGAAAATCCTTGCTATGGTCTCGAAGTCGAAATCTTCTACAAACTTCAAGATGATAATATCTTTCTGTAATTTTGTCAGTTTGCCAATAGCGTCTATGAGTTTAAAATTTTCAAAACCCAGTTCTTTTTTTAATATAGGACTATTCTTTATCAGCATGTCGTTTTCAATCAGATCATCAGCTTTTTCTTCAAAAGGTTCTTCTTTTCCGTACCCGGTTTTTTTTCTGTAGTGGTCTATTAGTAAATTAGATGCAATTCTATAAATCCATACCTGGAAAGTTTTTGTATTTAAGTTAATTTTCCGTAAATTTTTATACACCCTTATGAACACTTCACTAGTTAGGTCTTCCGATAGCTGTTTATCAAATAATTTTAAGTAGAAGAATCTGTATATTCTGGGTAAGAATTTGATATAAATTTTTTCAAACCATATATCATCGCCGCTCTTCTTAAAGTTTTTCAGATAAAGATTAATGTTTACCATTTAATGCTTACTGATGTTTTATTAAATATCCTGTAAAGGTCTGTAAACATTAATTATATACTAATTCTATTTTAATTTTCACAACTTCGGTTCCTTACTGCCCTGAACATATTTTTAATATAGCAGGTTATAGTAGACCAGTTCAATATAATGTGGATAATGACTAGCAGTACCAATATGATCGAACCCCAGTCATGTAAGAGTCTTAGTGAACTTCTGCTGGTAAGATCGAGTATGGATTCAGCAGTCTTTAGTCCTCTATGTGTTCCTGGGCCGGATGGGCTCAACAGGAGTATTGTTCCTGTTATTGTGCTCAGTAGACCTGAAATCAATAATAGGATATCCACTATGATTTTTGTTTTTATTTTTAATCTCATTTTTATTTACCTTTTGTCATTTCTTATATTTTTTAATCATTCTTGTTGCTGTTTCGGGTCCTGATTATAGGAGAAAGGATTTTCACCCCCGGTATTGGAGTTTTGGTATCTATAATTGTACTTAAAACAATTATCCTCGTCACAGTTTTCATTTATAAGATTGTGTTTATACTGCCATGAGTAACAGTTGTTTTCAGATTCGCAATTACCATTTTTTTCAGTTTTGCCGTAAGTATTGCTGTACTGATATTTATTTTCCACACTAGAAGCAGCGCCGTCATTTTTATCATCTGCAGCTAAAACAGCAGCATTTAATCCAGACTGCTCTTTCTGATAAGCATAAATAAATCCTGCAGCACTGAGAGAAAGAACAGTTGCTATTATTATCCCTATAATAATTTTTTTAATCATTATGTGCCCCTTTTTAATATATTTTTATCCTTATATATATAAACGGAAAAAGTTTTTGTTTTGTTGGGTTTTAAAACTCTTGATTTAAATTCAGTTTAATATAGCATACTAGGGGGATGAGAATATGAAAGACAGATACAAGTTTTCAGTCACACACAAAGACAAATCAATTGTAGAGCTCGTAAAAAAAACTTCCCACAAAGCATTAGCCATATGGGCTAATGATTGTGTCGAGCATGTCATTCAATACTTTGAGGAAAAATATCCGGAAGACAATCGCCCTCGAAAGGCTATTGAAACACTTAATTCATGGATAAATACAGGAGTTCTTAAGATGGCTGACATACGCAGGGCTGCACTTGCATCTCATGCTGCGGCTCGTGAAGTAGGAGAGAATAATGCAGCTCGCTCTGCGGCTCGTGCTGCAGGTCAGGCAGTGGCAACTGTACATGTTCCAGCTCATTCTATCAGCGCTGCAAATTATGCCTTACAGGCTATCCATAGAGCCGCCAATCCCCCTGATAGTGATACTGACATAGCCAAAGAAAGGACCTGGCAGTATCGACGCCTGCTGGAGCTAAAGAATAATAACTATATACAGTAAATTTTAAAAAAGTATTATAATTTCTTTAGAAATAAATTATGTCCTCTTTATATTTATCAACAAAATGATACTGGAGGTAAAATGAATAAGAAACCTACAAAAATATTACTCTCGTTTCTAAACCTGATCGGATTTTTAGCCATAGTCATTGTAAATTCACTTGCTGTCATACTCCCTATAAATAATAAAACAACAGAAGAGTTGTCTGATAAATATCCGAACTTATTTGTTCCTGCAGGTATTACTTTTTCGATATGGGGTATTATCTATATACTGCTGGCCCTTTTTATTGTTTATCAGCTGGTTGCTGCCTTTAAAGAAAAAATAAAGGATAAAGGTTTATTTGAAAAAATTGGAATAATATTCTTTATTTCTGCTATTTTAAATGTCGGCTGGATACTGGCATGGCATTATGAAATAGTCTGGTTATCTCTAATAATAATGATAATGCTTCTTGCATCTCTAATAGTTATTTACCTGCGGCTCAAAATAGGTAAGTCAGATTCAAGTAATTCCGAAAAAGTTTTTGTAAATATTCCCTTCAGTGTCTATCTGGGCTGGATAACAATAGCTACTATTGCAAATGTAACGGCCTTGCTGGTAAAAATAGGCTGGGATAGATTTGGGCTTAGCGAACAGTTCTGGACTGTTTTGGTAATTGCTGTTGGAATTCTTATAACATTAGCTGTACTTTTTATTAGAAATGATATCTTTTACTGCCTGGTTGTTGATTGGGCACTTATAGGGATATTGATTAAAAGATTAGGCGATAAAAACACGCCAGCGCAATCAGTTATAATCACAACTATAATAGGTCTTGCAGTCATTACCATTGGAATCATTATTCAGAAAATCAGAAGTAAGAGCCTATACTGATTGTTAAGAGATATAGATATTTCTGTTAGTAAAAGAAGCTAAAGATAGCAAATAATAGTACTATAAATCCTGTGACTATTTCTAATATTGCACGCCACGTTTTCACATAAGCCCACCCGATTGAACGGAATAGGCCCAAAATTCCCACAACAAATAAAATAATTCCTACAATTAATAATAATATCCCTATAATCCCTCCTTAAGTTATTCCCACCTGAAAAATTTAATTGATACTACTAAACTGACTAAAAACCAGGCACCCACTATTAGAAGATCCAGCCAGACTGTGCCAAGTCCGGCTCCCTCTATCACAACCAATCTTATGGCATCATTTAAATGAGTTGAAGGTAAAAACTTTGCAATAACTGACATGAAATCAGGCATTACATCAAGCGGGAAGAAAATGCCTCCCAGGAATAGCATCATAAAGAATACGATCAAACAAATAGGTGTAGCACTTCTGGTGCTTCTGATGAGGGTAGCAAGAGCAAATCCTATACTTAAGAAGCATAGCGAGCCAAATGTAAGCAATAACCAGAAGTAGAAATAGTTACCTGTAATATTGACCTTGAAGCCAAAAATACCTATGGCCAGGAGTAAAATAGTCTGTATAAGGGTTACCATATAACGCTGTATGATTTGTGCGCCGATTATGGTATGTCTCTTCAGTGGTGTCAGGGAAAGTCTGCGGTAAATTCCCTTACCTCTTTCTTCAACAAATATAGTGGCAGCGACCATTATGCCATTGACCATCAGTGCCATTACTATTATTCCTGGAAACATATAGTCAATAGCCTTGATCTCACCCCAAATGGTATCACCGTATATTAAGCCATATAGCACCATGAAGAACAGGGGAAAAGCCAGATTCCAAAAAAGCTCGTCTTTTCTTCTTAGAAACAACTTAATTTCCAGTGCTATTTGGCCCATTAATGCTCTCATATCCAGCTCCTTCTTACTCCCGAAGGCTTCTACCAGTCAGTAACAGAAATACGTCCTCCAGAGTAGCTTTTCTTACTGAGATATTCTCCAGATTTATATTGTTATCATCTGAGAAGCGAGTCAGTTCTTTAAGAGTTTTAGAGGACTCTTTGGTGTTAAGAATAAATCTATTGTCGCCTAGTTCACTGACCTTGCCTGCTCCTTTAAATTTTTGCTTAATCTTATCAGCACCTTCTGGAAAACAACTAAATTCAATAGCCGATTCCAGTCCGGAGTTTGTAATCAAATTAGTAGGGGTGTCCAGTGCAATGATCTTCCCATGATCTATAATACCCACCCTCTGGCAAAGCTGTTCTGCCTCTTCCATATAGTGAGTAGTTAAAATTATAGTTTTTCCTCTTTTTCTTAAATCTGTAATAATAGCCCAGACATTTCGCCTGGCCTGAGGGTCAAGTCCGGTGGTTGGTTCATCCAGAAAAAGTACCTCGGGATCATTTACCAGTGCCAGGGCCATAGCTACTCTTTGCTTCTGTCCCCCGGATAGTGTCCTATAGAAAGCGTTTTTTTTGTCAGTCAAAGACACTTCCTCGAGAATCTCACTTGAGGGGATTGATTTCTTATAATAGCTGCCGAAAAGATCAATAACTTCTTTTACCCGGATCTGGTCATAAATAGTAGTACTTTGCAGCTGTGCACCAATTAGTTCTTTTATATTTTCAGGATTTTTTTGAGTGTCGATTCCGCATACTTTAATGGTTCCGTTATCCGGCTTTCTCAGTCCTTCTATCATCTCGACTGTGGTCGTTTTTCCAGCACCGTTAGGCCCTAAGAGCCCAAATATTTCTCCTTTTTCAATACTGAAACTGATACCGTTTACTGCGATTAAATCACCATATTTTTTAGTTAAATTGTCTACCTTTACAACAATATCCATATGCTTTGTTCTACAATTTATATACCATTAATTTTGAGTCTCGAGATTCCCTGAATATTTAAAAAATATTATAGTGCATAATAGATGAAAAACACAAAAACACTTAATCCAATCTCAATCTACTTTTACTCTAATCTTTATAAGTATTAATATTTTATTATTAAATTAGGATATTTTTATACCTGAATTACCCAAATTTACTTAAAAAATTCATGTTTATAACCACAATTTTTACAGATATAAGCAACTCCTTCAGAACTAAACATTTCTATACCGAGACCGGCAGCCCACTTCTCATTTAATTTAGTATTTACCTTCTTAAACTCTGCACCACCACAGAAAAGACATAATAGCTGTTTATTGTTTATGGTAACTACTCTTTCTTCTTCCATTTATACTCCTTACTTTTCTTCATCCATCTGTTTCATTATTTCATTTATTTTCCTGTATTCCCATCGACTGCCTTTACCAAACACAAATGTCCTCAAACCATGCATCAGTACTGCAAAACCCCAAAAACCAAAAGGAAACAGGAACCAATAGAATCTACATTCACCTTGAACCAAATTTATTATTATTATCACTGTGATCACAACAGCAAAAATGGTTAAATGGGTATAGAAATCTTTAATTTCTTTTACTCTTTTTTTAGCTATTTCATATTTTTCGTCTTTCATTTTCACCAACTTAATTATGTATAAAGATATTTTATAATGTTTATTTAATAGTACATGAATTGTATTATAAATAATAGCAATTTATTAAAAACAGAATTAATAAATATCGATAGAATAAATAGGATATTAGTAGGGAAATAATTTTACTCACATTTCTTTATGGCTGCCCCGGGTTGCGAAATTTCGAACTAAGATTTTAAAGTGTTACTATACCTGGCTGTATGCTAATTCCAACTTGTTTATCTTCTTTAATTCCCTATATAAAAATATACCAGTAGTAATTATTG
>Ga0307421_1000303_pt1 | contig 32406 bp, 24 predicted proteins | sample SalMarWE160270MG_FD_202163 | JGI IMG/M metagenome (GOLD analysis project Ga0307421, IMG submission 202163) | Salt marsh sediment microbial communities from the Plum Island Ecosystem LTER, Massachusetts, United States - WE1602-70 | ecosystem: Environmental > Aquatic > Marine > Intertidal zone >... | reverse complement strand
GTAATCTAAAGCTGCTAGAGGGCAAAACAGTGGGTATTGTCGGCTACGGCAGCCAGGGGCACGCCCACGCCCAAAACCTGAGGGACAGCGGCTGCCAGGTGATAGTGGGCGAAGCCAAGGGAACACCTGGCTGGAAGAACGCCCAAAAGGCCGGCTTTAAGGTGATGACCGCCGCCGAGATGGCCAGGGAAGCCGATATTATTATAATGCTGGCGCCGGACAACCTGCACCGCGATATCTACTACGGGGCAATCGAGAAAGGGCTGGCCAAGGGCAAGACGCTGATGTTTGCCCACGGCTTTAATATCCACTACGGGCAGGTGGTGCCCCCGGCTAACATCGATGTCACCATGATAGCCCCCAAGTGCCCCGGTCATATACTGAGGCAGCTCTATACCGAGGGCGCCGGACCGCCGGCCATAGTAGCCGTGCACCAGGACGCTTCGGGCAAGGCTCTGGCTACCGCCCTGGCCTACGCCAAGGGCATCGGCTGCGGGCGAGCGGGGGTGATTGAGACCACCTTTGCCGAGGAGACCGAGACCGACCTGTTTGGCGAGCAGACGGTACTCTGCGGGGGGATTTCATCCCTGATAAAAACCGGGTTCGAAACCCTGGTGGAGGCGGGCTACCAGCCGGAGATAGCCTACTTTGAGGTCTGCAACGAACTTAAGCTCATCATTGACCTGATTTACCAGGGGGGCTTGAGCTATATGCGTTATTCGGTAAGTGATACCGCCGAGTACGGCGATTACACCCGGGGGCCGAGGGTTATCGACGAAATGGTCAGGGAAGAGATGATGGCCATCCTGGCCGAGATTCAGGACGGCACTTTCGCCAAGGAATGGATACTGGAAAACCAGGCCGGGCGGCCGGTCTATAACGCCCTGAAGAGGATGGACGAGGAGCACCCGCTTGAGCTGGTAGGCCGGGAGCTGAGAGAGATGATGCCCTGGCTCAAGAAGAAGTAGGGGGGCGGGTTGGAAAGAAAAAATAGGACTTTAGTTAAATATTCCGCCGAATTTACCCTTGCTGGGAGGGATAAACTCATCCTTATTAGCCCCTCTCCAATATAGGGGAGGGGTAAACACGGCCGGCGGGGAAAATAGAGGGTTAGATTTTCTCTGCTGAAAAACCCACTGATGAATTTTTCTCCCAGGAGGATACTATGAATAAAGTAATAATCTTTGATACCACACTAAGGGACGGGGAACAGGCGGCGGGGGGCACGTTAAATATCCAGGAAAAGCTGGAGATAGCCAAACAACTGGGAAGGCTCGGCGTTGACGTTATTGAGGCCGGCTTTCCCATAAGCTCGCCGGGCGATTTCGAGGCGGTAAGCCTCATCGCTAAAGAGGTGCGCAAGCCGATAATCTGCGGGCTGGCCCGGGCTCACCCCGACGATATAGACCGTGCCTGGGAAGCCATCAAAGAGGCGGCCCACCCCCGAATACACGTGTTCCTATCATCTTCGGATATCCACCTGGGTTACCAGCTGAAAAAAAGCCGTAATGAGGTGCTGAACACCGCCCGGGAGATGGTAACACGAGCCAAGAACTACACCGACGACATCGAGTTTTCCCCGATGGACGCCAGCCGCACCGAGCCTGAATATATCTATCAGATACTGGAGGCGGTGATTGACGCCGGCGCCAACACGGTGAATATCCCCGATACCGTGGGTTATGCCATACCCGATGAGTTCGGCAAGCTCATCGAGGGCATTATCAAGAATGTGCCCAATATCGCCAAGGCAGTGGTCAGCGTTCACTGCCATGACGACCTGGGACTGGCCGTGGCCAACAGCCTGGAGGCGGTGAGGCGGGGAGCCAGACAGGTGGAGTGCACCGTTAACGGCATCGGGGAACGGGCGGGCAACGCTTCTATGGAAGAAATCGTCATGGCTATCAAGACCCGCCAGGACTTTTTCTCCTTAAGCACTAAAGTCAATACCAAACATATATATAAAGCCAGCCGACTGGTCAGCGACCTGACCGGCTTTGTCGTTCAGCCCAATAAAGCCATCATCGGGGCCAATGCCTTCCGACATGAATCGGGAATCCACCAGGACGGCGTCATCAAGATGCCGATAACCTACGAGATAATGGACCCTACAACGATGGGTATACCATCATCCAGCCTGGTGCTGGGTAAGCTCAGCGGGCGACATGCCTTCAAGGAGCACCTGGCCGAGTTGGGCTACAGCCTGAAAGAGGAGGACTTCAACCGTGCCTTTACCGCCTTTAAGGAGCTGGCCGATAAAAAGAAGGGGGTCACCGATAGGGACATCGAGTCCCTAATCGCCGAGGAGCAACGCACCGTCTCCGAAGTCTACCATCTTGACCGGGTCCAGGTTTCCTGCGGCGACCGGGGTATCCCCACCGCCGCCGTCAGGCTCATCGGCCCGGAGGGCAAAGTGCTGGAGGATGCCGCCCTGGGCACCGGTCCCGTTGACGCCGTGTACAAGGCTATCAATAGAATAGTTGATGTGCCCAACGAGCTTACCGAATTTACCGTCAAATCGGTAACCGAGGGTATTGATGCCATCGGTGAGGTGCTGATAAGGATAGAGAGCGAGGGCATAACCTATACCGGTCGGGGCGCCGATACCGACATCATCATCGCCAGCGCTAAAGCCTACATGAACGCCCTCAACCGGCTGTTAACCACTAAGAAAGGAAGCTGATATTGACTTTAGTCGAAAAGATACTGGCCGAGCATAGCGATAACAAAGAGGTAAGCCCTGGAGAGTTCATCAACGTCAGGGTGGACCTGGTTATGGCTAACGATATCACCGCCCCAATCGCCATAAGGGAATTTAAGCGACTGGGGGTGGACCGGGTCTTTGATTCCAACAAGGTGGTAATGGTACCCGACCACTTTGTCCCCAATAAGGATATCGCCTCCGCCGAACAAGCCAAGATGATGCGGGAGTTCGCCCGCGAGCAGGGGGTAATCTACTTTGAAGTGGGCGAGATGGGCATCGAGCACGTGCTCCTGCCCGAGCAGGGGCTGGTACTGCCGGGGGAGGTGATCATCGGGGCTGATTCGCATACCTGCACCTACGGGGCGCTGGGCGCTTTTGCTACCGGCATGGGCTCAACCGATATCGCCACCGCCATGGCCACCGGTGACATCTGGATGAAGGTGCCCCCCACCATAAGGCTTATTTACCACGGCAGCCCGGGGGAATGGGTGGGCGGCAAAGACCTTATCCTGCATACCATCGGCGATATCGGCGTTGACGGCGCCCTCTATTCGGCAATGGAGTTTGCCGGCGAGACTATAGAAGCCCTTTCCATGGACGGCCGGTTTACCATGGCTAACATGGCCATTGAAGCCGGGGCTAAAGCCGGCATATTCGGGGTAGATAACAAGACCCAACTTTATGTAAAGTCTAGGGCGGAGCGCTCCTACCTGGTATATGAACCGGATAACGACGCCGAATACTCAAACGTCATCGAGTATAATGTCTCCAATATGGAACCCCAGGTTGCCCTACCCCACTCCCCAGCCAATGTCAAGCCGGTGAGCCAGGTGGAAAACGTGGAAATTGACCAGGTAGTAATCGGCAGTTGTACCAACGGCCGCATCGAGGATATGAGGGTTGCCGCCCAGATTCTGAAAGGCAGAAAAGTACACCCGGGGGTGCGCTGTATTATCATCCCCGGCTCACAGCAGGTATACCTCGACGCCCTGGCTGAGGGAATGCTGGGGGTATTCATCCGGGCCGGGGCGGTGGTCAGCACCCCCACCTGCGGCCCCTGCCTGGGCGGGCATATGGGAGTACTGGCCGACGGCGAGAAATGCGTCTCCACCACCAACCGCAACTTCGTCGGCAGGATGGGCAGCACCAAGGCGGAGGTCTACCTGGTCAATCCGGCAGTGGCGGCGGCCAGCGCTGTAGCCGGCAGAATCGCCAGCCCGGAAGAGGTTAATGGCTAGGTGGAAATTACGGACATTAATGAGATTGAGGAGATAATAAAAAAGGCGGCCTGCTGCCGGCTTGGCCTGGTGGATGGCGACAAGCCCTATATCGTTCCGCTCTCTTTCGGCTACCAAAGAAACGCCCTTTACTTCCACGGGGCTTTAGAAGGGCGCAAGTTTGAGCTTATTAAGAAAAATAACCAGGTCTGCTTTGAGATAGATAGCGATGTTGAGGTAGTAAAGGATGAAGAGCCCTGCCACTGGACGATGAAATACAAGAGTGTTATCGGGACGGGCAGAGCCTTTATTGTAAAAAATGATGAGGAGAAATCTCACGGCTTGAGGTTGATTGTGAGACACTACACTGGTGGCCAATTCACCTTTCCCGAATCGGAGCTGGGCTCGGTTCTGGTGGTCAGGGTTAATATTGAAAGCTTGAGCGGCAGACAGTCAGGATACTAAGAGAAAAATACTCAGGAAGCTTTTGAGGGGCGAAGTCCCTATGGGAGTAACTCCCCACCCTTTGGGGGGGGGGTAAAAAGGGCTTTAGCCCACTTCCATTAAGGGCGGCGGGCGGGAATAGATATAAAACGGGGGAGGGGTTCTAAAAATATGTTAAAAGGTACAGTCCATAAATACGGGGCAAATGTCGATACCGACGCTATCATACCGGCGCGCTATCTGAATGTCTCCGACCCGGCAGAGCTGGCCAAGCACTGCATGGAGGATATAGACGAGGACTTCGTTAAAAGGGTAAAGCCGGGGGATATAATGGTGGCCACCACCAACTTCGGCTGCGGCTCGTCGAGGGAGCACGCCCCCATAGCTATCAAGGCGGCGGGGATTTCCTGTATAATAGCCAAAAGCTACGCCCGTATCTTCTTCCGCAACGCCATAAATATCGGCCTGCCCCTGTTGGAATGCGACCAGGCAGTGGATAAGACCGAGGCTGGCGATACCCTGGAAGTTGATTTAAGCAACGGCAGGATAAAGAACCTGACCAAAGGCACGGAATTCGAGGCCAAAGCCTACCCCGATTTTATGGCCGAGCTTATCGCTGCCGGCGGGCTGGTTGAGTACACCAAAAAAAGAATAGATAGCAGGAGAGTTTAGATGCAATTTGAACTGGTAGTTTTACCCGGTGACGGCGTTGGCCCCGACGTTACAACAGAAGGTATCAAGGTGCTGGAGGCAGTAGGCAAACGGTTTGACCACCGCTTTAAGCTACACTATGGGCTGGTGGGCGGGGTTGCAATCGACAAAGAGGGTACCGCCCTGTCCGAGGATACCATAAAGATGTGCCAGCAGGCGGATGCGGTACTGCTGGGGGCGGTGGGCGGCCCAAAATGGGACGACCCCCTGGCTAAAGTCCACCCCGAAGACGGGTTGCTGGCACTGCGCAAGGAACTGGGGCTTTTCGCCAACCTGCGCCCGGTCAAGGTCTCCCCGGTCCTGACCGACTCCACCAACCTGAAGCCGGATGTCATCCGGGGGGTGGACCTCGTCTTTGTCCGGGAGCTTACCGGAGGACTCTACTTTGCCCGCCCCAAAAGACGGTGGAAGACATCCCGGGGGAGGCGGGCTACCGACTCCATGACCTACTCCGAACATGAGATTGAACGCATCGTCCGGGTGGGCTTTGAGCTGGCCAGGGGCCGCCGCCAGAAATTGACCTCGGTAGATAAAGCCAATGTGCTCGAGGCCTCCCGACTCTGGCGGCAGGTGACCATGGAGGTCGCCCCGGAGTACCCCGAGGTGGAACTGGACCACATGCTGGTTGATGCCTGCTCCATGCGGCTGATTCAGAACCCGACCTATTTCGATGTACTGGTTACCGAGAACATGTTCGGCGATATCCTCACCGACGAAGCCTCAATGCTGGCCGGCTCTATGGGGATGCTGCCCTCGGCCAGTCTGGCCGGAGTGCCGCGGGAGGGGGTCAATATATTCGGTATGTACGAACCGATTCACGGCAGCGCTCCCCGCCGCGCCGGGCTGGATATGGCTAACCCAATCGCCATTATCCTGAGCGTGGCCATGATGCTCCGCTACTCCTTCGGCCTGGCTGAAGAGGCACAGACTGTTGAGACGGCGGTTGACAAGGTGTTAAATGAGAGCTACCGTACCTATGATATAATGGACGAAGGTAAAAGTAAGGTGGGGACAAAGCAGATGGGAGATTTAATCACTGAGAAGGTGGAAGGTTAGAAATTGACTCAATTTCAACTTTATGACACCACGCTGCGGGACGGAACGCAGAAGGAGGGCGTTTCTTTCTCCGTAGTTGATAAGCTGAATATTGCCCAGAAACTGGATGAACTGGGTATCCACTTCATCGAAGGAGGCTACCCCGGCTCCAATCCCAAGGACGACGAGTTCTTCCAGAAGGCAAAGAAGCTGGCTCTGGCCAACTCGGTGCTGGTTGCTTTTGGCAACACCCGGCGGGCTAAAGTCAAAGTGGAAGCCGATGCCAACCTCCAGGCCCTGATTAATTCCGGGGTGAAAGTGGTTACCATTGTCGGCAAGAGTTCCGATTTGCAGGTTACCCGGGTCCTAAAAACCACCCTGGAGGAAAACCTGAGCATGATCACCGACTCCGTAGCCTATCTCAAGTCAAAAGGGCTTTCCGTTATCTTTGATGCCGAGCATTTCTTTGACGGCTTTAAGCATAACCCCGACTACAGCCTGCGCTGTTTGACCGCGGCCGCCGAAGCCGGAGCTAGCTGCCTGGCGCTCTGCGATACCAACGGAGGCATGCTCCCCAACGAAATAGCCGACGCCGTCGCAGCGGCCAAAAAAGTAACCTCTGTGCCGCTGGGCATTCATGCCCACAATGATGGTGAGTTAGCAGTAGCCAATAGCCTGGTGGCGGTAAACGCCGGGGTAACTCAGGTACAGGGTACCATAAACGGCTACGGCGAGCGCTGCGGCAACGCCAATCTCTGCTCTATTATACCCAACCTGAAGCTTAAAATGGGCATAGATTGTATTACTGACGAGCAATTAAGCAAGCTGGCCGAGGTATCCCACTTTGTAAATGAGGCTGCCAATCTCGCTCCCGACACCTCTTTGCCCTATGTCGGCGTCAGCGCCTTCAGCCATAAGGGCGGGCTCCATGTTTCCGCCACCATGAGGTGGAACGAGAGCTATCAGCATATAGACCCATCCAAAGTTGGCAACCGGCAAAAAGTGGTGGTTTCCGAGCTATCAGGCAAGGGAAACATCTTATACAAGGCGAAGGAACTGGGACTGGATTTGCCCCCGGAAGGCAAGGAAGCCAAGAAGCTGGTGGAGCGGGTCAAGCTGATGGAGAGTCACGGCTTCCAGTATGAGAATGCCGAAGCCTCCTTTGAGCTGCTCATACAGCGGGCTAAGCCGGATTACCAGTCCCCCTTTGAACTGGTTGACTTTATGGTGGTGGTGGAAAAGAGGCGGCGCGCGCCCGTGCAGGGAAGCTCGGAGGAGATACTATCCGAGGCGATGGTCAAGGTAAGGGTGGGCAAGGATGTAATTCATACCGTAGCCGAGGGTAACGGCCCGGTTAACGCCCTGGACCAGGCATTGCGCAAGTCACTACTTCGGTCTTACCCCAACATAGCTGAGGTAAGACTGGTTGACTATAAGGTACGCATCCTTGAAGAAAGCATGGGTACCGGCGCCCAGGTTCGGGTACTTATTGAGTTCACCGACGGGGTTGAGGAATGGCGCACGGTTGGCGGCTCGACCAATATCATTGAGGCCAGCTGGCTGGCTTTAGCCGACAGCCTGGAATACTGGCTGCTGAAACAAAGAGGAGGTGGTAAAGATGGATGAGATTAAGGTAACCTGGCGCTTCGCCTGGGCTTTGTTTTGGAGAATGCTTCTCATGTACCTGGGGATAGCCTTCGTAGTCTGGTTAATTATAGTAATAGTAGCTATGGTGATAGGCGGCAATATCTGCCCTTTACTCTAAATTGCTTTCAGGCTGTCTTGCCTGCCGGCACGATATAAAAAAGCTTATTTTGCTTATCAAGCCTCTGACACCACCAGGGATAGCCTCCCCCTATTTCGGAGGTTGTATCAATTCTATAAGAGTATTACCGACCTTACGGACGTCGAAGTAAGCCATGTCGCCCTCTTCATCCTTCACACTAAACACAACCGGTATGCCTTTCTCAACCAGCTTGGCTTTCTCCCTGGCCAGGTCATCCACATGAAAGGCGATGTGGTTCACACCTTCACCTCGGCTATTTAAAAACTCCTGCTGGACAGTCTCCCCCCTAACAGGCTGCCACAACTCAATCAGTAATGAACCTATGTTGATAAACCTCCCAACGAGCTTGGCCTTTTTGCCTTCCATCGTAACACGATCCGTGGCTTTATCGACTATACCCAAAGATTGATAGTACTCGACAGCTTTATCCACATCCTTGACTACTACACCTATGTGATTAAATTTCCAATTGCTTTCCATATTTTATCTCCTTTCGCTTTATGCTATCCACCCCTATTGAAGATTTATCTTCGCCGGGACAAGCCTACCCCAACCGGTATGGCATAGAATAGGCAGCGTATAAATCTATTGCCCATATTTACTTAGCTTTGGACCAGGGGGCCACGCTGAGGTATTTCCAGCCGGCGTCGGCCAAAACGGTCACAATATTGCCCTCACCCATCTCAGCAGCGATTTGTACCGCCTGATAGACTACCGACCCGGCAGACAGGCCGGCAAAAATGCCCTCCTTTTCCAGTAACTGCCTGGTTGCCCCTGCCGCCTGCTGGCTGGTAACAGTGGTCTTTCCGGTAAGCAGGGAGGAATCCCAGAAAGGCGGTAGTTCCTCATCCAGGCACTTCAAGCCCTGGATACTGTCACCAGTGGGCGGCTCGACCCCGATTACCCTGATATGGGGGTATTTCTCCCTCAACCGTCGGGCAATTCCCATTAGCGTACCTCCGGTGCCAATCCCGGCAACCAGAACGTCAATCTTATTATAGGGGAAATCGTTTAATATCTCGACGGCGGTGGTTTCATAGTGAGCCAGAGGGTTAGCCGGATTGGAGAACTGGTCGGGCATGAAGTATTTCTTGTCCTTAGCTACCATTTCCCTGGCGGTGGCAATAGCTTTGGCCATGCCATAAGCCCCATTGGTCAGGATAAGCTCGGCACCAAAGATTTTAAGCAGTTGCCGCCTCTCCAAACTCATACTATCGGGCATAACTATAGCGACCTTATAGCCTTTCTTACGCCCCAGCCAGGCCAGAGCTATGCCGGTATTGCCGCTGGTGGCTTCCAGGATAATCTTGTCCTTGGTCAGCTTTCCGCTGCGCTCCGCTGCCTCTATCATGTAGTTGGCTACCCGGTCCTTCAAGCTGGCACTCCCCCCCGGGTTCTGCCCCTCCAGCTTAGCCAGGATTTTCACCTTTTTGTTGGGGGTCATTTGACCCAGTTCAACTAACGGAGTGTGTCCCAGGGCCTCAATAACATTTTTAAAATACATCTTTCTATCCTTTAACTACTCCAATAGGTTTTGTCCTGGCTACCTTAAATGAGATGCCGGCCTTGTGGGTTATGTCAACCACTTCACTTACATCCTTGTAGGCCTCGGATGCCTCCTCGGCCAGCGAAGCCAAGCTGCCAGCTTTAACCGTGATTCCCCTGTCCGCCAGCGCCCGGGCAACATCGGCGCCACGGAGGCTGCGCTTGGCCGCCCCCCTGCTCTGCACCCTGCCGGCACCGTGGCAGGTGGAGCCGAAGGTCTCTTTCATGGCTGCCTCGGTGCCCAGGGCCACATAGGAGTAACGACCCATGTCGCCGGGGATGAGAACCGGCTGGCCGATACTCCGGTAGATATCGGGGACATCGGGGTGTCCCACCGGAAAAGCCCGGGTCGCCCCCTTGCGGTGAACGCAAAGCTTCTCTTTTTTACCGTTGATAGTATAGTCCTCCAGCTTGGCAATGTTATGGCAGACATCGTAAATCTGCCTCATGCCCAGTTCTTGCTGGCTCTTACCGAAGACCCTGGCGAAAGATTCCCTGGCCCAGTGCAGGATGAACTGGCGGTTAGCCCAGGCGTAGTTAGCGGCACATGACATTGCCGCCAGGTAGTCCCGTCCCTCCGACGAACTAATCGGGGCACAGGCAAGCTGGCGGTCGGGCAGGCTGATGCCGTACCTCTTTACCGCCTCTCCCAGTAATGCCACATAGTCGGTACAAATCTGGTGACCAAAACCCCGGGAGCCGGTATGTATCAGCAACAGCACCTGCCCCAGAGCCTCAATGCCCATCGCCTTGGCCGCCTCAGCGTCATAAAGCTCATCCACCACCCCCACCTCCAGAAAGTGGTTACCCGAACCCAGAGTCCCCAGCTGGGGGATACCCCGCTTTCTGGCCTTACTGCCGACCTTATCCGGGTTAGCCCCTTTCATACTGCCGGACTCTTCGGTAACGGTAATATCCTCAGGGAAACCGTAGCCCTTCTCCACTGCCCAGCGGCTGCCCCTGACCATGACCTCTTCCAGCTCTTTTTCCTTCACCCTTATCTTGCCCTCCGAACCCAGCCCGGAAGGAATATCAACGAAAAGCTGGTTGACCAGTTGCTCGATTTTGGGTCTAACCTCATCCTCGGTAAGGTTAGTCCGCACCAACCTAACACCGCAGTTAATATCAAAACCAACGCCGCCGGGCGAAACCACCCCATCCTTCACCCTGGTAGCCGCCACCCCACCTATCGGGAAGCCGTAGCCCCAGTGAATATCGGGCATGGCCAGCGAGTTGCGGACAATGCCGGGGAGAAAAGCCACGTTGGCGACCTGCTCAAACACCTGCTCCTCCCAGATATGGTCGAGCATGGACTCGCTGGTAAAGATGAGACCGGGCACTGTCATGCCCGCCTTATAGCTGGTTGGTATCTCCCAGCGGTAGTCGTCTATCTTTCTTACTATTTCCTTCCAGGGTGCTGACATGCTAACCTCGCTAGATATCAAATAACACCTGAACCCTAAAGCCATCAGTTTTATCTACTTTAAGCATATGGTAAGTGGCCCCCTTAACCCCTGTTTTCAGGCTGTGCTTTGCACTATCAGCCTTCTCTCCGTAGCTTCTAGCCTTGAGCCTGGTATCGCCCAGCTGGGTAATATCAAAACGCTTAAAAAGAACACCCTCGGTGTCAAAGCGGTAAACCAGCTCGTTCAACCAGCCTACCAGCAGGCTCTCTTCATCGCTGGCAGTTAGCTCTATATCCCGGCAAAGGACCTCCTCCACATCATCAAGCTCGGTTATCAGGCTGAACAGTCCCTTGGCCGCATTGGCAAACGCCTGCTTTAGGTCAGCCCCATAGGCGATAATGCCAACATCGGCGGTATGGTCTAAGATTTCAAAGTCCTTCTCCATAATTATTGGTTATTAAATTATATCATCTACCCTCGCAAATACAAACTAGCTCACTTTGAGGCTTTAGCCTCTATCTAGTATAATACTGGTATAACAGGTGTAGCCTTATGGATATAGAGAACGAAGGCAACCATATCAAGAGCGCTCGTGAGATAGCTATGGAGAAAGTGGAAGAACTGGGCGAGGTGACCGAAGAGGAGCGCCTGAGATGGAAACACGTCCCCGAAGGGGAAAAACTGGCCGCCAGATACCTGAAGCAAAACCTGAATCTGGCTACCGAACTGGGCAAGTACGATGAGAAAGTAGTCAACTACATCAAAGAGGGGGCTGGCGAAATATTAATTAGGAATATCAACCTACCCCAGAACGACTCCATCCGAAAAAATAATAAAAAGGCGATGGAGGGCCTTAAAGTGCTGAAGAAGGATAAAATAGGCGTGGAGAACATCTTCAGCAGGATGAGGAATATCTTCACCCACTACGCAGAGCAGGGTGAGCAGCAGAGAAAGCAGGCCTATGAGCAACTAAAGGCGGAGTTTAGTGCTAAGGTTCAACAGGCAATGCAGCAGCAGTTAGGCACGACGGCGGGATTAAACATAGATATAGAAAGTCAGCCGCAGTTCCAGGAGGAGTGGCGCAAGCTGCTGGCACAGCTGGATTCGCAGTATATCAACCTCCTAAACGAATATAAGCAGGAGCTAGCAGCTATAGTCTAGGAAATAAAGATGGATATTGAGGACGAAAGGATTATAGACGCCGTTAAGCGTACCGAGATATTAAGGCCGCCCAAGCGGAGCCTGGCTACTTTCGGTACAACCAATGTATATTATTACCTGGTTACCGAGCCTGCCTACGCCGAGCTGGTGGAGGCTACTACCGAAACGGTGGTTAGGGAAGGTAGGGTAATCGCCGAGAAACCAAGAATTGTAACCCCCTACTACCTTTCCCACCTCGAAGGTTTTAGCTCGGAGGCTAAAAAATACTTTGAGACCCTGATTAATACCCACGGTCCTAACGCCCCGGGGTTGTTTTATACCTACAAGAATGAGCCTAAGGAACTTAACATCGTCTCAGATAACCTGCGGGCTGTAGTCGATAAGATAAACAGTGACATTGATAAGCGGGGCGACCCGTTAGCCTCCATTATCAAGGGACAGGATGAGCTCTGGGATGTATCATTGATGAAGTTCATCTATGAAATGACCCGAAGCTCCATAGCCGATAACCTGCAGCAGATGGGGAACAAAGGACTTCTGGATATAGACGCCAGGGGTATACCCGCCGACGTCAGGGCAAGGATTGAGAAGCTCTTCGAATCAGCTCACAAAGGCGACATCGAGCCCAGAGAGTTGAAGGACGAGCTCGACCGCTGGGGCGTGTTTGATGATTATGAAGACCGGTTCTTCGCCCTTTTCGGAGGGGGGCATCGATAATCATAAGCCAGAGAAGAAACGGACTAAGATAACATGTATAACGAACAGGTGATAGTAAGACCGCCCAGTGAAGCCAACAGCTTCTTGCTGCCGGTAACACTCGGCTGCTCCCATAATAAGTGCACCTTCTGCGGCACCTTTACCGGCATCAAATTCAGAATAAGGCCCCTTGAAGATATCAAGCAGGATATTGATAAGGTGGCCGAGCACTACAGCTGGAGCATGAGGCGGGTATTCCTGGAAAACGGGGACGCCCTAATCTGCCCCCAGCGTAGATTAGTGGAGGTGCTGAAATACCTTAACCAGAAATTCCCCCGCCTGGAAAAGATAGGCACCTACGCCAGCCCGCAGTCGGCGCTGATAAAGAGCGCCAACGAGCTCAAAGAGCTAAATCAACTCGGGCTTAAGATTGCCTATCTGGGAGTGGAGACGGGGGATGAGGAACTGCTCAAAAAAATCAACAAGGGAGCCAGCTACGATGAGATTGTTGAGGCGGGGAGAAAGATAAAGCAGGCCGGCATTACCCTCTCGGTTACGGTAATACTGGGGCTGGGTGGCATTGAAGGCAGTAAGAAGCACGCCCTGGGCACCGCCAGGATACTCACCGATCTTGACCCCGATTTTGCCGGCGCCCTTACACTAATGCTCGTCCCCGGCACTCCCCTGCATAAAGAGTGGGAGGACGGTAAATTCACCATAATCTCGCCGTTTCAGTCTCTGGAAGAGCTAAAATTGATGATAGAAAGCTCCAGCTTTACCAACTGCTTCTTCACCGCCAACCACGCCTCCAACTACCTGCCGATTAAGGCACGGTTACCTGAGCAAAAGGCGGAGATGCTAAAATTGATAAACGAGGTCTTAACCAGTAAGGATATGTCCCGGCTGCGCCCCGAGTTTATCCGGGCTTTATAAGAGAAGGGCGGTTCAAGCGTGAATATTTCGGTAATCGAAGCGAGAGACCTTGCCGAGGCCTGGTTCCTCTGCCTGCGTAAGACCCTCACCGAGGGGTATGACTACAAGATTGACCGCGGCAGTTACGCCGGACAGCACCGCAAAGAGCTTGACTTTGTCTTGGTTAAGGTGAAGAACCCAGGAACCAGACCAATAATACCCTCCACACCTCAGGGTGTGCCGCCGCCCACCTCCATGGAATACCTGGACGACTACCTCCCCTACCTGATGACCGCCCACAAAAGGGAGGGCGAGCAGTATACCTACGGTCAATACCTGGAAAGGCAGATACCAAAAGTAATCGAAATGTATAAACAGGACGGACACAATACCAATCAGGCTTTTATGGCCGTGGGCGATGCCGATTCTATAAAACTGGATGACCCTCCCTGCCTCAGAGCCATAGATACCCGAATCCGAGATAACAGACTTCACTTTTATGTCTATTTCCGCTCCTGGGACCTGTGGGCTGGCTTCCCCTCAAACCTGGCCGCCATTCAGCTGCTCAAGGAGTACATGGCCAGCGAGATAGGCGTTGACGACGGCGAGCTGATTGCCTCAAGCAAGGGGATGCACCTCTACGAATATGCCTGGGAGCTGGCCAGAATTACCGCCAGAATGACATAGGAGGTCTGATGAAAGACATAGTATCTCCGGAAGTAATTGCTAAATTCCCCGATTATGTTCGGGGGGTGGTTATCGCGCGGGGGGTTGATAACAACGGTGAAAAAAAGCAGCTGGTCGAACTGCTGCGAAAGGTTGTACAAGAGGCTACCCAAGATGAGTCCCTCCAGGACATCAAGAACCATCCCCGCATCGCCCCCTGGCGGCGGGCTTACACGAGCTTTGGCACCAACCCCAATAAGTTCTACTGCTCTATTGAGTCGCTGGGAAGACGGGCGCGGAAGGGTGACCAGCTGCCCTATATCAATACCCTGGTAGCTTTGTTTAACTACTTTTCCATAAAACACATGGTGCCCAGCGGCGGTGACGACCTGAATTCGGCCGAGGGAGACCTCCGCCTTACCCTGGCCAAGGGCGATGAGCCGTTTACCCCGCTGGGCTCGGAGGTTGTTGAGCACCCCCCAGCCGGCGAGGTGATCTATTTTGATAACTCCAAGGTAATGTGCCGGCGCTGGAACTGGAGGCAGGGTGACCAGACCAAGCTCAGCCCGGCCACCAGCAACGTAGCCATAAATGTGGATTGCCTGCCGCCGGTGTCAAAGGACGAGGCCAAAGCCTTAACCGGGGAGTTGGCCGAACTGGTACGGGAGTTCTGCGGGGGTGAGGTGAAATATTTCCTGCTCGATGCTACTCAGAACGAAGTTGAAATATAACCCGCTCTTACCCTCAGCCCAACAAACTCCATATCTAAAAAGGGAAAGTATCCATGAGCCAAATTGACGCCGCTGCCGATATGATTGCCCAATCAAAAAAGCTGGTGGTATTTACCGGCGCCGGCCTGAGCACCGAATCGGGTATCTCCGATTTCCGCAGCCCGGGAGGGGTCTGGAGCCGCTTTGACCCCAGCGAATTCACCTTTCAGAAATTCCTCTCCAGCGAGGAGAGCCGGGGGAAATACTGGGAATTTTCCACATCATCATGGGTGGAAATGGCGAAGGCTAAACCTAACCCCGGCCATAAGGCCATCGCCGAACTGGACAGCATCGGCAAGCTGGACTGCGTTATTACCCAGAATATTGACGGCCTGCACCAGAGGTCCGGAGTCCCGGAGGAAAAGGTGATTGAACTACATGGGACAGCCCGGTGGGTCAACTGCCTGGAGTGCGGGCAGAGATACCCCAGGGAGCAGATAGAGGAAAGAATAAAGGGCGGGACAAAGGTGCCGCGCTACGATAGCTGCGGCGGAATTATGAAGCCGGCTACTATTTCCTTCGGCCAGGCCATGCCAGAACAAGAAACCCGCCAGGCCGAAGACAGAGCGTCCGCCTGTGACCTGTTCCTGGTGGCCGGCTCTTCGCTGGTGGTCTATCCCGCCGCCCAGATGCCGATAATCGCCAAGGAAAGCGGCGCCGGGTTGATTATCATTAACCTTACCCCCACCCCCCACGACCCCTACGCTGATATTGCCATCCATGACAAGACCGGCCCGGCGCTGTCTCAAATCATTAACCGGGTAAAGGCAAGCTTAAGTTGAGACTGAAACCAGTTATTTTTATTATACTGTCACTCTGTTTACTCGGCGGGAGCTGCGCTACCGCCCCCGATTTTGATAGCTCTCTGAAATCGATAGTCAGCCCCTATCAATTCAGCATTGCTCAATGGGAACTAGTAACTATAACCGGTGAAATAAACAGCCTGATTTTCGGCAAGGGGGAGAGGGTTGAAGATAAAGCCGGTGTGGTCGTTGAGTATTTTAACCTGGTCGAACAGATAAAAAGCCTGGAAGCAGAAATTACCGCTGTTAACGCTGGCAATAAAGAGGGTGATTTAGCCTCATTTGAAACCGAACTGGGCAGACTACAACAGCAAAAAGCGGCTCTAACCAACGAAGTGGAGAAAATAATAGCCGAGCAGATAAGAGAGGTGCTATCGGAGGAGGGTATCTTTCATCCGCTGGATAAATATATAAAATTAAACGTCGGCTTCCCACCACTGATCTTTGAGCTGGAGCCGCCGCCGCGCCTGCTGGTAGTCTCGCCCAGAGACAGGATAGAAAGCATGAGGGAGATTCACCTGCAACAAGGCCTGAGCGTGGAGGCAATGGAGAGCATTGAAGAGGAGGTGGATAAACTGGGTGTCTCCTCACTGGTGGAGGGGCTGGGCGGACTGGGAACATACCCCACTTTTGTTACGGACAACGGCAGCCTTCAATTTACCATTGAGACGGCAACTCATGAATGGTTGCACAACTACCTGGCCTTTAAGCCGCTGGGATTTTTATATCTGCTTGATTTAACCGGCATATCCCGCAATTATGAGATTGCCACCATGAACGAAACCGTGGTCAGTATAATCAGTAAGGAGATAGGTACTACAGTATGCCAAACATACTACCCGGGCTATGAAAATAGTCCCCAGCCATCGGCCGAGGAGCTGGAGTTTGACTTTAACCGGGAGATGAGGGAAATAAGACAGACAGTCGACACATACCTGGCTCAGGGGGAAATTGACCAGGCCGAAGAATTCATGGAGCAGAAACGGCAGTACTTAGCCTCCATGGGCTACTACATCAGAAAGCTAAACCAGGCCTATTTTGCCTTTCATGGGACCTACGCCGACAGCCCAACCTCTATAAGCCCCATCGGTGCTGAGCTAAAACAGCTGAGAGAGCAAAGCGCCTCACTAAAGGATTTTCTGGACACCGTGGCTGTTATGACCCGCCGGCAGGACTTAAGTCTCAGCATCAAATAAGAGCCAGCTAATATGCCCTGCTTCTGACGACCAAAAAGAGGATAATCAGCCCCAGAAAAAACAAGCCGCCAACCACCAGCCACAGAACCGGCACGCCACCAGAATCGACTGAAGGCGATGACGGCGGCAATAATTGGGTTGGCTCAGTTGAATCATGGGGCAGAGGGTTAGCATCAGTTGACGAGTGGGCTGCCGGAGGCGCGATGGTGGCCTGAGAAGCTTCTGTGGCTATACTCACCGCCCCCTCCACCCACGTTGCCTCTATCTCGCCAGCGGCGATATCGCTAATAACTCCATTGGAGGGGCCTACCAGGCTACTGTCACCAATCGAACCGATGACATGGAAATGCAACTCAGCCAGATATCCCGAGCCAGTTACCCCGGCTAAGCCCGGAATATTCTGGATAATTCGGTATATTCCGCTGGTAACCTCGTTATAGAGGTCAACCGGTATTGTCGTTGAGCCTATCATCCCTGAGGTGACAATATCCAGCCGCAGCACCGAAGCATCAAAGGAGACATCGTAGTTACAGGCATCAAAGTCGGTCACATCACTGATACTGATACTGGCAGTAAAGTCACTTCCGGGGGCGACCCCGGCCGGGGTATCAATACTCACGGTAACCCCCGATGTCGCCGTCACCGATGGCACTGCCCCACCAGCCAGAAGCAGTACCACCACAACGGGTATAATACTAAAAGCTCTTATTATTTTCATTTAATCAACTCAGGCCGGCAATTATCAACTCTATCTTGGTAATGTCCATAGCGTTAATATTGCCATCACCATTGGCGTCAGCGCCGGGAGTTTGGGTATCCATCCCGACGATAACCCGCTCCACTTTGGTTATATCAAGAGCATTAACGGAACCATCACCGTTGCCATCTCCAGGCAGCACCGAGGTAATATCCACGGAATCGCCGGCCCAGGTCGCCGTTATCTCTCCAGCTTGATTGTCCGAAAGCACACCGTTGGACAGAGATATGGCGCTGCTATCGCCCTCAGAGCCAATGACATGGAAGTACAACACCGCCAGATAGCCGGAGCCACTTACACCAGCCACACCGGGGACGTTCTGGATAACCCGGTATGTCCCTGAGCTTAGCTCGTTATACATATCAATCGGTACCGTGGTTGAGCCTATCAGCCCTGAGGCCACATCATCCAGGCGCAGCACCGAGGCATCAAAGGTAACATCGTAGTTGCAGGAATCAAAGTCAGTGACCTGGCTGATATTGATATTAGCGGTAAAATCGCTATCGGGGGCGGCCTCATCGGGGGCATCAATGCTGACCGCAACTGGCGCCGCCGGCGCCGATTCGGTGGTAAAACTCCAAGAATAGGTTGAAGCCAGCGGATTACCAGCAACATCGGTTATTGCCGTACTTAAGCTAGCGGTATATGTGGTGTCATAAGCCAGGTCGGCAGCCGGGGTAAAAGTGGCAGCATGGGTACTACTGTTATAGGAAACACTGCCCGATACACCATCTAGAGTAAAACTACCGGTGGTGATTGTTGTTGCGTCCATCGCCTCACTGAAAGTAGCCGTCAGCACTGAGTTCACTGGTATGTCGGCGGCACCGGCTGCCGGCGAGGTGCTGGCGACGTTGGGCGGGGTGGTATCGGAATCACTCAGCTTTAGCAGCCAGACATCACTACCGCCAGCGCTATAAGAGACTGTTGAGCCGGTAATAACGTAACCGCCGTCTGAGGTCACAGCTACCGAGAGGCCATCTTCGTAATTTAAGCCGCCGAAAGCCTGGTTCCACTCCTCAGTCCCACTTACATCGGTCTTTATCAACCAGAGATCAGCGGAGCCAGCACCATAAGAGTATGTGGAGCCAGCAATAATATAACCCCCATCTGATGTATGGGCTACCGAACTGCCCCAGTCGTAATTTGAGCCACCAAAGGTTTTATCCCATTCTTCAGTCCCATTGGCATCGGTCTTTATCAGCCAGACATCACTACCACCAGCGCCGTAAGATTCCGTGGAGCCGGCAACAATATAACCCCCGTCCGACGTCTCGACTACCGAGTCGCTATAATCGTACTCTGAACCGCCGAAGGTCTGGCTCCACTCTTCAGTCCCGCTGGAATCGGTCTCTATCAGCCAGACATCACTACCACCAGCGCCGTAAGATTCCGTGGAGCCGGCAACAATATAACCCCCGTCCGACGTCTCGGCTACCGATTCGCTATAGTCGTACTCTGAACCGCCAAAGGTCTGGCTCCACTCTTTAGTCCCGCTGGAATCGGTCTCTATCAGCCAGACATCACTGGAGCCGTTACCATAAGATTGTGTGGAGCCGGCAATGATATAACCCCCATCCGATGTCTCGGCCACCGAGTCGCCATGGTCCTCACCTGAACCACCGAAGGTTTCGTTCCACTCTTGATTTCCGTCGGCATCAGTCTTTATCAGCCAGACATCGCTATGGCCAGCACCATAAGAGTATGTGGAGCCGGTAATAATGTAGCCGCCATCTGATGTCTGGGCTACCGACTGACCGTAGTCCTGCCCCGAGCCGCCGAAGGTCTGGGACCACTCCTCAACCCCACTGGCACCGGTCTTTATCAGCCAGATATCACCATTTCCCGCACCATAAGAGTATGTAATACTGGCAATGATATAGCCACCGTCCGAGGTCTGGGTTACCGAGTTACCCCAGTCATACTCTGAGCCGCCGAAGGTCTGGCTCCATTCCTCCACGGGGGAGCTGCGGGAATCGGGCGGTGTGGACATCTGCTCACCCGCGGCCGGCAGGGGGAACATTAGTAGAAGAGCGCAGACCAAGGCCACTATAAGTATTTTTTGTACTTTCATAGTACCCTCCAAATGCCCCACCCCCCTCTTGCGAGGGGGGTGATTTCTTACTCAGGCTCGTGTTAAGGTTTGCCTTTAGCCTAAACGATTAATCCAGGCCGACAATTATTCTTTCTATCTTGGTGATATCCAGGGCATTGACCATGCCATCGCCATTGGCATCAGCACCGGGTGTCTCGGCATCCAGCCCCACAATTATCCTCTCCACCTTGGTTATATCAAGGGCATTAACCATACCATCGCCGTTAGCATCCCCAGCCAGCGCCGAAGTGATACTCACCGAATCACCAACCCAGGTCGCCTCTATCTCCGCCGCCTGAGCGTCCGAAAGCGTACCGTTGGTTAAAGTTATGGCGCTGCTATCGCCGTCAGAGCCAATGACATGGAGGTGCAGTACCGCCAGATAGCCAGAGCCGCTCACCCCGGTCAAGCCGGGAACATTCTGAACCACCCGGTATGTCCCCGCGCTTATCTCGTTATACATATCAACCGGTATGGCGGTCGAGCCTATCAACCCTGCGGTTACGTCATCCAGCCGCAGTACCAAGGCATCAAAGGTGACATCATAGTTACAAGAGTCTAGTTCGGTGACCTGACTGATATCTATATTGGCGGTGAAATCGCTATCAGGTGCAGCTGTATCCGGGGCATCAACGCTAACCGTAACCGCCCCTACCGCTACCACGGTAAAGCCGTCAGTGAGTGTTCCTGTTCCGGCTGAAGTGGTCACTGAAACATCTCTCAGCCCCAAGGTAGCAGTAGTGTCAATTGAAATGCTGGCCGTTATCTCCGCAGCACTGACCACGCTAAAGGAATCGACTGTTATCCCGTCACCAAAGCTTACTGCCGTGGCTCCGGTAAGATTAGTGCCGCCAATAGTGACCTCCAGCGTTGCCCCCTGCTCCCCGGAATCGGAGCTGACCGAGGTTACCGTCGGTAACCCAGGAGCACTAACCTGCAGGGTCACCGGCACGGTGACCGAAGCCTCATCGGGGTCATTACTGGCGACGATTATCTCGGCATTGTAGGTGCCCTCGGTAAGACCGGTGGTATCTATGGTTACCGTTATGGGATCAGAACTACCTGCCGCCACGGTGCTTGAAATGGGGCTTTCACTCAGCCAGGAGCAATCAGCACTACCGACGGTGAAGGTAGTTGTCTCTTCATCAAGCAGGGTCACTTCCGAATCATAGACATCTGCCGTGATAGTGTACTCACCCAGCACGGCTTCCGCCAGCAGACTATAGGTGAAGTTGCAGCTGGCCACCTCTCCCGCCGCCACGGTTATCGCCGAGGTGTCATAAAACACCAGCGCCTCTTCCTGGTCCTCCACACTGATAGTAACGACGCCGTCGGTCAGGTCGGCATCACCACCGTTACCCACATCAACATAGATAGTCACGTCTTCTTCAGCCAAGTAGCTGTCCTCATCAGTAAATAGCGTCACTATGCTTACCTCGGGAGTTCCGATGATGGCGTCAGTAGTACCGTAATAGAAGATTACGTCCTGGGATTGACCGGCTGAGAGCGTGCCCAGGTTCCAGTACATGCCTACGGCGGTATCCGAGGTTATTGACTGCCCGATGGTCGCGGTGTAGTCAAAGGGGACATAAAAGATGTCCGTCCAGTGAACAAACTGCACCTTGTAGGGCTTGTTGCTGGTATTAAATGTGCAGTTGGAGGTCAGCGTTGGAGTGACCAGGTCATCGGTGGCCTGCCAGTAGTCAAACACCGGGTTGTTATACTCCTGTTCGGTGGTGACATTGCCTACTCCCGGAACGATAAACGGAGCGCCATCGTTGTATGCCAGCATGGTATCAAGCATGAAGCGTATCTTCACCTCGTGGCTGGCACTATCGTTGTTGGTAATAGTGGCCTGGTATTTGGTGGTATCCTGCTGCAGGGTTAGGTTCAGGGAGACGCCTACATCCGTCGGCAGGGACCACTGCGTGGTTATACTGTTGCCATCGGCAGTAGGTGCTTGAGTTACATAGCTATCCATGGCAGCATCTTGATCGTAATCGCTGCCATCCAGCTGAACCGTCATGTAGGAGGTGCCAGCGTAGGGATATCCGTAAAGCAACAGCTTCTCATCTGCGGTTGCTTCCGTATATCTGCCAATTCTGCTCACGTCTTCAACCGCAATACTCATGTCATAGGCGGTATTGGTTAAAGTAGCTTCCCGATTCTTGGAGATCATCTCTTCTTTAAGCTTTGCCAGGCTGTCCTCAATGCTAACCGGCTCTGAACCGCCGCTTGCCTCCTGGTCGCTGATGTCATAGGTAAGGTCAGTACCACCATCGTTGCCAATGGTCAGCGTATAGTCCTCTGTGGTATCAGGTGCCAGGGTTACATTAAAGCTGGTCGGAGATACCGTGATGTCAGGCGCCCCAGCGCTAACCTCCAGGGTCACCGGCACGGTGACCGAAGCCTCATCGGGGTCATTACTGGCGACGATTATCTCGGCATTGTAGGTGCCCTCGGTAAGACCGGTGGTATCTATGGTTACCGTTATGGGATCAGAACTACCTGCCGCCACGGTGCTTGAAATGGGGCTTTCACTCAGCCAGGAGCAGTCCTGCTGCTGCTCGCCGACATCAATCTTGTAGATAGTGTCTTCACTAGAATCAGAGCTCCAGAGGTACGTTCCATCCCAGGTCAAGCCAGCCGGCCAGTCAGCCGGAGATGAGAAGGAGGTAACGACTGAGCCATCGGTGGTGCTGAGCTTATAAATAGTATTAAAGTCTGGATCGCAATGCCACAGGTAGGCCCCATCCCAGGCCAGCCCACCAACGTATGTCCCGGTCCAGCTAAACGATTGTAGTATTGAGCCATCCGAAGGGTCTAACTTATAGATGGCGTTGTCATAATACTCTGCCACCCATAGATACTCTCCATCCCAGGTCAAGCCCTCTGGATTTGTCCCCGGCGAAGGGATACTATCAAGTACTGAGCCGGTTGACGGGTCAAGTTGATAAATTGTGCTATCATCTCTAACCGTTACCCACAGGTATGTGCCATCGTAGGTCAGGCCAAAAGGTCTGCCACCCGGCGAGGAGAAGCTCTGGACAACGGAACCGGTTGAAGGGGAGAGTTTGTAAATCATCTCGGTTTCCCAATCAGCATTCCACAGGTATGTGCCATCGTAAGCCAGACCTAATGGCCCGGTTCCAGGTGCCGAGAAGGATGTTATTACCTCTCCAGCACTTCGTGGTACCGTCATTTTACTTGGTTCTGGCTTGCCCGCCACCTCATTACCGGAGGCATCAATTCCCGGCTCCGCTGCCGGTGTGCTCTCAATGATAGCCTGGGGTTGACTACCGGTTGTATCCTGGTCGCTAATGTCATAGGTAAGATCACCAGTGCCATCGTTGCCAATGGTCAGGGTATAATCCTCGGTGGTATCAGGTGCCAGGGTTACTTCATAGCTGGTCGGAGATACCGTGATGTCGGGTACGCTTGGAGAAGTAAAGAGGATGGCATAGAGGAATTCATCCCAGTGGGTATCGGTGGTAAAGAGGATATCAGCCTCATAGGCGGGGAAGTAATTACCCGAAGTCTCCGGGTAGTAGATTGACAACCCGTGAGAATCGCCCACTGATGCCGTGTGACCCTCGGCAATAACAGCATTAGTTACCGCTGTCATCACATCACTGGCGGCATCTCTGACCGTCTGACTGATAGTAGCATCCTGATTTACCAGCTGGGCAAAGTGATAGAGGTCGATATAGTAGTAATAGTAGTACTCCTGCGCCTGGCTTCTGGCCGTACTGATAGCCGTCCAATCGCCGGTGGCATTGGTCATGGCTACAGCAAAACTGTCAACAGTAGTTACCAGCGCCTCCATGTAATCTAAGTCCACACCCGACTGGGTTATATCCAAGCTCGAACTGTAGGAGCTTACGTAGTCGTCAACTATCTGGGTAGCCAGTCCCGCCGGTGTCATCGCCGGGTTGGCGGTCAGGGCGGTGAGAGTGGCAGCATAATCCCAGCCGTCGCCGGGTTCGGTTTCCTCCGAGCCCACGGTTATGTCAACCAGAGGACGGCTGGCGCTACCCATTACCTGATAAGCCACCTCAACCATTTGCATCAGGCAGGCATCAAAGCCAACGATATCCAGCGTTTTGCCGGTGCTGAGGTTAGCCGCATTAAGGGCACTGCGGAGTTCAGTCATGGTTAGCTCATCACCAGACTCGTCATCAACGCAGATGGACTTTACCGACTCACCACCGCTCTCTCTCTCCCTCCAGCCGCTGCCGTGGTTCCACAGCACCAGGGCATAATGCTGGGCGGGATAGTTGGCCACCGCCCACTCGATAAAGCTCTGCAGTACCGCCGGGTCGCCCATATTCACCTCTCCCAGATCTTCAATCACCGGGGAGTTAATAATCAATGTGTCGGTATCCTGAGTGACATATAACCGTTTGGCGCCGGTCCAGTTCCCGTTGGTGGTGTCATCGTAGTAGTCGCGCTCGGCGCGGTCCATCTGAACCACGATTGCGACGTTATCGTTAGAGCCAGCGGTTTCCATCTCATTCATATCATCTATGCCGGCGCTTTCCAGGTTGTTGTCGGCGTCAAGATAAACCATAAACAGCCAGTCCACCTCAAACTCAGAAGCGGTGGCGTCCACCGCCGCCTGGATATCAAGCAGGCCGTAGCCGTCTATATTATTGTTGGTATCCACTGAACTAGCCGTTGACTGGAGCAGGTTCCTAACATCAGCCGGGTGCCCCTTCAGCTCAGGCTTAGCTTCAAGAAGCAACGCTGCGGCTCCGGCGGCAGTAGGAGAAGCCATGCTTGTCCCGTGCATCACGTAATAATCCGCCGGACCCGAACCATCCAGATTCAAGCCATCGTTATCAACGAAGTAAGCGCTGGCGCCGCCGGGCCAAGTATAGACATCCTGGTCACGCACCGAGATTATGGCACTGCCCGGGGCCGCCAGATTCGGCTTCTGCGGAGCGCCGCTGTCTACCCTCGGTCCACGGCTGCTGAAATAGGCCATGGTGCCCTCCGTCAGCTCAGGGTTGATAAAGTGATAGCTAAGGCCGTCATAAGCGGTCCAGTTCTTCCGGCTGGTGTAAGCGCCAACGGCTATAGCCTTTTCGGCATCGGCCGGTGAACCAAGGGTATAAAACGGGTCGGCGTTCTGAAATCCCACCGCAGCCCCGCTGCTGGCAATGCCTTCAAAGTATATGTGGAAGAACTGATCACTACCGGAATTGTTGGTCACCTTCAGATAGTAGGTCGGGCTTCCTGCCGGCAAGTAGTAATACCAGCCGGCCTCAGAGCCATAGCCGGAAAGCTCGTGTTCGGTACCCTTCCAACTCTCTTCCTGGTTCCCTGCCCAGATTCCAGCCATAGCCGTCTGGGTGGAATCGTAATACTCCAGAACCAGGTCATTGCTATTTACCAGTCCGTCAAACCAGACCAAGTTAAAGCCAAGCCCGGCATTACCGCCGGTTGAGCCGGTAACATCAACCTGGATAAATCCGGTGCTGCTGTAGGCATCAACCGTGCCGGAGTAATGTACACCGGCACTGGCGGCGTTACCCGCCGAGATAAAGACTACCGCTCCCTGACTGAAGGCGTAGTCCACCGCCTGGGAGGTTTGCCTGGTACCGTCATGGTAATCCCCCCAGCCACCATAACTCATGGTTATAATATCGGCGTCATAGGTATCTACCGCCGCCTTAATGGCGTTGGTCATGGCATCAAGCGAAGCGTTACCGGTAGCATCATTACCAATCTTGAGAAAGATAAGGTCGGCATCCGGCGCCATTCCTTTATATTCGCTAGCGGCTCCGGATGACTGTGTTCCCCGCCCCAGAGCCGAGCCGGCGACATGGGTGCCGTGACCGGTCACGCTATTGGCAATGGTATCATCCAGCACAGGCCAGCTTGAGTAGTCCTTACTGGCTACCGGCGTTGGTATATCAGGACGAGAAGTGTCCAGACCGGAATCCAGCACTGCTATCCTAACACCGCTACCATCATAGCCTGTGCCCCAGACATCGTCGGCGTTTATGGCAGTTGCCGCCTGGTCATTCTGAGGCTCTAACAGCTGCTCGGCAGTATCCAGCTGGGCGACATAGTCAATGCCTGCCAGTATGCCAAGCTTATCCACAGGCATGTCAGCCAAGATAAAGCCGGTTGGGAACTCCCCTACCGGCGGTATCCAGGAATCGGGATACGGAATAATGCCCATCGCCTCCATATCCTTTAACTGGTTGGCTGTCGGCTCCTGGGCAAAGTGGATAAATATCCTCTGCATCTCCAGGTCTTCCGTATTCATGCCCCTAGCCTGCATCATGCTCAGCTCGCCGCCTGTTAGCTGAACCTGCTGGCAGCGCAGCTTGGCCTCTACCTGCAAAGAAAGCAAGGCGCTGACTTTCGCCTCAGGTCCAACTGCCGGCAATGAAATCGCCTGGTGCCTACTCTCAGAGGGAGAAATAGCGTGAACACCAGGCATAGTAACAAGGGTCAGGGACAATAAGAGGGAAATGGTACCAAAAATCCTTAGGGGGGTTTTCATAGCTGCCTCCTTTAAGTTTTGTTGACAGTTGAGCACCAGTATAGCAACTTTGTTGCCTACTGTCAACAAAAAGAGGCGCTATTTTATAGTACTTTTGGATGACTTTAGGGTATCTTTAGGCATTTTTGATGCTTTTTAGACGAGGGGCTCTAATGGCTGTTCGGCGGTGTCAAGTTGGATTATATAAGCTTTGTCTGACAGTTCATCGAGCTTGTCTATAGGCATATCAGCCACCAGGAACCCGGAGGATGGTCCTTCGGCGGAGGGTATCCAGGAATCGGGATACGGAATAATGCCCATCGCCTCCATATCCTTTAACTGCTCCGCCGTCGGCTCCTGAGCAAGACGGATAAAGACCCGCTGCATTTCCAGGTCTTCTATCCTCATGCCCCTAGCCTGCATCTGCTCTAACCTCTCCGGCGTGGGGTCGGCGAGCTGTTGCTGCCTTAAGTTTATCTGCATCAAGAGCAAGCTAGTGGCTTTGGTAGTCTCTATCTCTACTTCCTCAGCAACTAAATACGGCTCGCCCTCCCCAGTCAACTCTACCTGCCCGGTAACCGTTATCGGACGGCCGATATCATCCAGAGGATTAAGGTCGCCAGCCGGTTCTCCGGTGACGTAGAGCCAGCCGGTGGCATCCTCCACCAGCCAATCGCTGCGGGTTACCGGTGGACTGCCGTAGCCTCCCTGCCAACCCTGATACACCCCCTCAATAGTAACCGTCTGCCCCTCGTAGAGGGCTTGGGCGGTCCTTATCTCTCCGATGGTGGGTTCGGAGGGAGGAGGCGGAGGTTGTGGGCAGGCAGTCATTAACAGAGCGGCTAAAAAAGCCGCCAGTAGAATTGATTTACCGGTGAAAAATCTGTACATCACTTTCTCATTATAGCAAATAGCTAAAGAGGAACTAGCCCTCGGCTGCTAGCAGCCGAGGGCTAAAACTTGCCGACTACCTAATTAATATGCCCTACTTCTGGCTATCCAGAAGGCAATGATTAACCCAACCAGAACCGCGCCGCCAATTACCAGCCACAAAACTGGCACGCCGCTGGAACCAGCTGGAGGCTCTGACGGTGGCAATAGTGGTGCCGACGAGTCTCCCTCAGGTCCTGGCTCAGTTGAGCCGGGTGGCGTTGAGTCGCCCGTATCCGGAGGTGTTGAGTCGCCCGTATCCGGAGGTGTTGAGTCGCCCGTATCCGGAGGTGTTGTGTCGCCCGTATCCGGAGGTGTTGTGTCACCTGTATCATCAGGGACTGCGCCCTCTTCTATATTCGCCGCCAGATTTATTTCGGTTACCCCGCCACTATGCCACTGAGCAGTCTGCCCGGTAGCAAAACCGTTCACATAGAAGGTTACAATAGACCCTTCGGCTACATCCCCCCAGACGATAAGCTTTGGATCAAAGCCACCGGAGCCTCCATAAGCACCTTCAGCGGTAGTTACTATCGGGTTGTTATCAACGCCAGTCTCAACCCCCTCTCCCCTCACCTCAACCGAAGTCCCCACCGGTGCCGGGCCGCCGTTTATATCGACTGCGCCGTAGAAGGCGTGTGGCATCGTCGGGGCGACATCAGCGTAGACCGGGGTGGCCACCAGCGCCAGCAGCATCGCCAGAAAGATAAAGGCAACCATTTTTGTTTTCATTGCTTTCCTCCCTTTTTTAGTTTTTTAAACTCCCTTTCTTTTTAGTTTTTACCTCCCCACCCCACCCGCCGCTTGCTCGACCTACAAGCGGCAGGCATTCTCCCTATTTAATCCAGTGATGGCTCTATCGGGGTAACGGTAAAGCCAACCAGGGTACAGTCATTCTGCATATAAATCCAGTAGCCCTCACCTACCAGCATATCCTCATCGGTGTAGCTCTGACCGTAAGAAAAGGTCCAGTCTTCGCTGTTCATTGACGGGCTGATAACCTGCGAATAACCGGGCAAGCTACCCGGGGTGTTGGCCACCGACTGCACAGCGTCATCAACGTGCTTGGTCGTCAAACTGGCCAGACCTATCAGGTTCCAGCCGGCATATAATTGCTTGGTCGGCAGAGATATATCGGTGGCGTTATATTTGAGCAGAACGCTGTCAGTAGCGCTCATCTTGATATAAATTGCATCACAGGGCGAAAGCGTATAGTCAGCGGTTACCTGCTCCCAGTAGTTGCCATCGGTATCGGTATCACCAGCGTCATACCAGTAGGCGATGGTTATTTTGGCTATGTCCACCACCTCGCCAACGGTGTCAGTTGAGCTGTCAAGTATTATCGGGGTAGACAGGGTATTCCAGCCAACGCTTAAGCTCACTACCCGGGAATAATAGGCGGCGTTATCGGCAATAACATTAGCTATAGGCTGATACAACCACTCGTAATAGGTAACGCGGTCGGTGATATTCTCACCGGTGCCCTCGGGGTTAGATACATCAACACTAGCTCCGGTAGCCGCGGTATAGGTCGGCCCGCTGGCATCACCCCACCAGTTATACTTGGTATCTACCGTTGTTACTGAAGAGCGAACATTCACCCCGTAGCCGGCGTTATCATAGATATCATTGTAGTTAATCAGGTGGCTGGTCGAGGTAAGCTCCACGTCAATGCCGTCACCCAGGTTATCGGTAACCACATTCTTTTTTATGGTATAGGCGGTGCCCTGTACATATATGCCATCCTCGTAGCAACCGGTTACGGTATTGCTGGTGATGGCGAAGGTAGCGGTATTGGTGTTGCCCTGAATGCCGTAGCTGGTGGCTTTGGTAACAGTGTTGCCGGTGATGCTGACCGAAGATACCGTGTAGGTAGCTTCCTGTCCCGCGAGGTAGATTCCTTTACCCTTCTGCCCAGTGATGGTGTTACCGCTGATGGTAATTCCACTTACAGCATAGTCAGCTGATGCCCTCCTGACATCAATGGCAGCATCAGTGCTGACCGAGGGGTCACCCCCGCCATTGGTGAAGGTGTTATTGCTTATCGTCCCGTCGGTAAATGCGGCAGTAGTTGAATAGAGTCTGATTCCCTGGTCATATATGTAATTAAATACGCAGTTTTGTATCGTGATATAATCGGCCGAGCTATCGTAGATACCATCGGTAAATACGGTGCCGCTCCTCAGGCGGCCAAAGGTTATGCCGTCAATGGTAACGCCGTAGGTGGCGCTGCCGGTGGCGCTGATAGTTACCACCTGGGCAAGGGTTGTGGTCGGCCTTATAGTTACCGATGAGGCGCCATTAACCGACTGGAGGGTGATTGCCTTCTCCATAGTAAGCGCGGCATCCAGCTCATAGGTGCCATCGCCCAGCTTAACCGTCTCACCGGGCAGGGCATCATTGATGGCATTCTGCACATAATCACCGCCATGATAGCTGTCACCCTCATCTACCGGAGCGGTGGAGGTGGGAGAATAGGTATTAACCAGCTCATCACTGGTATCATATAGCGAGACCGCCGGGGCCACCGTTATCGTCCAGCTGGCCTGGGTATAGCTTCCAGCCGTAGCGGTAATGGTATGGGTTCCGGCGGTGGTATCCTTATATAATAATGAAAACTGGCCGGCGGTGGTGCCATCGGGGTCGCTGGTGCCATCATATATAGTAGCCGAGCCTATCTGAGAATCAGCAGCGGAATAAAACCTGCCGGTGCTTGAGGTCGTGTTCAGACTCACTGTCTGATCACCGCCGGGCGCCTTCCTGTTGCCATACTGGTCCTGGAGCTGAAGATAGATAGCGCTAGAGTACATGTTTACCATGGTGGCGTCATCAGAATAAGCCCCACTTACGTTGGCAAACCCCAGTTTAGTCGCCATGTCGGCAGTTATATCATAGCCGGTAGTCGGCTCAGCATATTGCGGCTCGGCACTGGTATATATTTTCACCTTGGCGTCGGTGAATAACGATGCTGAGGCAGAGGTGGTGGGGTTTACCAGCCCGAAGTCTGAAGCAAAATGGATGTACACATTGGCATCATCAGCCACTGACTGGGGAATAGTTAAGGTCACGGTGCGACTATCGGCGTGGCAGGTGGGATCAACCGTACATGGAGTTAAAGAATAGGTTCCAGCACCGCCATCGACATCCACCTGCACATGGTCCTTGCTGGCTGAAGCCGGCACCGTGGTCCCCGAGGGGAAAATAACGGTAATAGTGCCCGACCCCCCGGTCAGGGCACCGCTGGAACCCACAGTAAATTCAAACTTATATTCGGCGGCGTTGCCAACGGTAGCTGGATTGGGATAACCGGAAAGATGGTCAACACTGCTCACCGCCGAACCGTTATCACCTAGATAGAAGTATTCGGAGTAAACCGGGGTGGTGCCCTGGCTGGTTTCCACCTTTACCCGGTAGAAGCACAGAGCGCCAGTATCCGTCTTATCCTGGGCGGCGCTCGTTATAGTGGCAGCGGCCTCAAATTTGATATAGGGTGAGGCGCCGGCGGCTATATCCTCGGGTACGGTCAACCTCACCCTATAGGTACCAATATCAGGGTCAGTATAGCAATCAGTGTAGCCAGTGGTGGTGGTCAACGCCCCATCAGGGTCAACCGCCACATAGTCCTTGTCTATTGACGTTGCATCGGGTAAGTCAAAAGCATAGTCGGAACCTTCCTCCCCAGCCATCTCGGTGGTCCCGTTAGGAAAGAATATGGTAATGGTGTCCTTACCACCGCTTAGAGCCGTAGTGGTGGTGAAGTGGATAACATACTCTAAGGCGGTGCCCGTTTTATTAAGAGCGGTGCCATCTGATAGCTCCACCCACGCATTGCTAATACTGGATGCACTGGCTGTTTCCATGGCCGTAAAAGGGGAAAGTGCCATGCCCAAAACAACCAGGACAGGCACCAGTATTCGATAAATCGTTTTTACTTTCCCCATATTAGTATTTAAACCTCGTACACTAATAGGCCCTTCTCCTTATGGCCAGCCACATGATAACCACACCTACTATGAGTACCCCGGCCATTGTGCCCCAGATAATTGGCCAGTTGATAGTCGGTTCTTCCGGAATATCCGGCGGCGGAGTGGTCTCTTCCGGCTGTTCCTCCACTATAAAGGAACCGCTAAGACCGCCGACCTCTACCGAGTAGGTACCAGCCATGCTCTTTGCTGTGGTGAAAACCACCTCCTCACTGGCGCCAGCATCGAGCGTTATTTCTTTGGTCTCCTCTAACACACCGTCTATCTTGAGCATCACCGTGTAGCTACCGGCGGCATCGCCGTTGTTGGCAACCAGCACACTGATGGTTACCGCCTCCCCTACATAAACTGCGCTCGGGGATACCGAGAGTTGGCCAGCAGTAAAAGAAGCCGCTTCCGGTAGAGTGGTGAAGGTATGCTCCTCGGACTCCGCCTGGTTATCAGCTTCATCAGTTGACATGACCTTAAAGTAATAGTTGCTACCCGGGTGCAACTCATCAAGGTGGACAATATGCTCGGTGACCAGCGTTGTATCCAGAGGGGTAACCACACCAGGGCTAGCCCAGTACTCTACCTGGCTATCACTCTCCTCATCTGTATTCCAGGCGACATTAGCACTGGTCTTAGTAACGTTAGACACACCCACACCGGATATTACCGGAGGTGCGGTATCCGGCGGTGCTCCACCACCACCACCTCCACCTCCACCACCACCTCCGCCGCTGGGCCGCCTGGTGATAGTTACTGAATCACCGACCCATACCGCCGTTATCTCCTCAGCCAGAATGCTGGACAGTGTGCCGTTGGACAGGGCTATGGTGCTGACATCACCCTCAGAGCCGATAACACCGAAGTTCAATACCGCCAGGTACCCGGAGCCGGTTGCCCCCGTTAAGCCGGGGACATTCTGGACCACCCGGTATGTACCGGCTGAAAGCTCGTTGTAGAGGTCAACCGGAATCTCAGTTGAGCTTATCAGCCCCACGGTAACATCGTCCAGCCGCAATACCAGAGGGTCAAAGGTAACATCATACTGGCAGGCGTCAAAATCGGTCACGCTACTGATATCGACATCGGCGGTAAAGTCACTGTCGGG
>Ga0307421_1000301_pt1 | contig 32474 bp, 25 predicted proteins | sample SalMarWE160270MG_FD_202163 | JGI IMG/M metagenome (GOLD analysis project Ga0307421, IMG submission 202163) | Salt marsh sediment microbial communities from the Plum Island Ecosystem LTER, Massachusetts, United States - WE1602-70 | ecosystem: Environmental > Aquatic > Marine > Intertidal zone >... | reverse complement strand
GACATCTATCGTCTTGTTGCAGACTGGCCCAAATACAGTTGGGAAGGAATGGAGGGAACCCCCCAGCCTTTGGGGCAAGCTGTAAAGGAACAAATTCCTGAAGTTGCGGACACGGTCCGGATCAGCAACCACAGCCGCCAGGTCTTCCGCTATCAGGAGAAAGCCTTCTATGAAAACAGGGGGCTTATCGCAGATCCTTCCCTGTTCAAAATATTTTCTTTCCGTTTTTTAAAAGGAGCCCCTGAAACTGCTTTTTCTATGCCCTCTGATATCGTGATCACTGAAAATCTAGCTGTGAAATACTTCGGTGAGGAGGAACCCATGGGAAAAGTGATTGAGATCGAAGGGAAACCCGCTGTGGTCAAAGGAGTCATTGCTGATATTCCTAGGAACTCCACCCTGAGCTTTGATTATGTCAGTTCTTTTGCCTTCATCAAAGAACTGTCCAGCTACGGAACCCATTGGGGTGCCTTCAATTTCAATACCTTTGTTCTCCTCCACTCAGGCACAGATCCGGATGTTTTGGGAGCAAAGATAACCGGATTGGCACGGGACAACCAATGCCCTCAGGTTCTTGATGGGGCTTGTTTCAGGCTTCAGCCTCTATCCCGGGTCCATTTGGATGCCAGGACTTACCAAAGAGAAACAGTGCTGCTTGGTGATGGCAGGACTGTTTCTCTTTTTTCTGCCATTGCTGCTTTCGTACTTTTAATTGCCTGTATTAATTTTATAAACCTCTCCACAGCCCGCTCAACATTAAGATTCAAAGAAGTCGGCCTGCGGAAGACTGTTGGGGCCACTCAAAGCCATCTCGTCTGCCGGTTCCTGGGAGAATCTTTTTTTATGACCGGCCTGGCTTTTTCTCTAAGCCTGGTTCTGTCCTTTCTCCTGCTCCCGTTTCTCAACCGACTCAGCGGTAAACAATTGACTTTGGATCTGGCTCAAACAGACCTTCTTATCGGCATGCTCATTCTTTTTCTGGTTACCGGCCTCTTAGCCGGAGGGTACCCGGCTTTGTTTCTCTCCAGGCTCAATCCTTCAATGACATTAAAAAGAAAGGGGTCATCCAAAAAAGATGGATTGACCTTCCGAAGGATACTGGTTGTTTTTCAGTTCGCTCTGGCAGTAATCCTTCTTATCGGAACAGCCACCCTTGCCAAACAGCTCCACTTTATTACCCGCAGTGACCTTGGATTCAATAAAGAAAACATCATCCAGCTGCCTGTAAAGGGAAAGATCGCATCTCAGTACAGTTCCTTTAAGAACGAACTGCTTCAGAATCCTCATGTCGTATCAGTTACGGCTGAACGCTACCCGTTCAGCAAAACGACCTCCCGAAGTTCAGGGAATTTTGATTGGGAAGGCCGGGAAGGCCGTGAAGACCTGGACATGATTTACTGCGGGGTTGATTATGATTTTTTCAAAACCCTGGACCTGGATCTAACGGAAGGACGGGTCTTTTCCAGACAGCATACCTCAGATAAAGACAGTGCTGTGATTTTGAATCAAGCCGCCGTTAAGGCCATGGGAATCGATGAGCCAGTGGGAAAGTGGTTCTCAGTTTCCAAAGAGGATACCTTTACCATAATCGGTGTAGCCCGGGATGTTCACTTCCGGTCCCTCCATCATGCCGTCGAACCCCGCGTCTTTTATATCACAGACATATCCACAGCCGGAGACAACGGATTGATCCTGGTCAAGATCCGAGGAGGCAATGTTGCTGATACTATAGCCGGTATCCGGAAGATATGGAAAAAATTTGATCCTGTCTCTCCTCTTGAATATCAATTTTTAGACGAGACTTACGCTGAATTCTACCGCGAGGAACAAAGGATGCTCGTGGTGTTTAATTCTTTCACAGGATTGTCTGTTTTCATTTCCTGTCTGGGGCTTTTAGGACTGGCATCTTTTATGGCCGAACGCCGGACCAAAGAGATCGGCATCCGCAAGGTTTTGGGAGCCGGAGAAAAAAACATTGTGTTCAACATGACCAGAGATTTCCTGCGCTGGGTGATCCTGGCCAATGTCATTGCATGGCCCATAGGATACCTTGCATCTAAAGAAATTCTCAAGGGATTTGCCTTCCGCACAGCTCCCGGGATCGAAATATTTCTATCTGTTGGGATCTCGGCTCTGCTTTTAGCAGGAATAACGGTCGGCTGGCAGGCTCTAAAGGCCGCCCGCACCAATCCCGTCGAGGCGCTGCGATATGAGTAGGGATTTGATTTTTCCCTCAACTTGACATTCCTTGTGTCCTCTTATTATTGAAGATGAAGATCCCTTTATACCTTCCAAAGGATGGGCTGAGATGATAAAGAAGGTCTATCGCGGCTGAGGAGCAATCAGAATATATGTGATATTTGAATCCCCACTTCAGGGGCAAAGGCTGGGGAACTATTTTAGAATAAAATACGTCTTTTAAAATATGGGCTTGGTTTACGGACCTTGTCGACTTTTTTGAGGAGGGGTCACGCATGCTTAAAAATTATATGTATATTACCTTCCGGAACATCACGAAAAACAAAGGATATTCCTTTATCATCATCTTCGGACTAGCCCTGAGCCTTTCCCTCAGCCTGCTTATCACCCAAATGATCTGTAATTTCACCCGTTTCGACCGTTTTCACGAAAACAAGGACCGGATCTACCGTGTGGTTACGACGCGCACCGGCGAAAAATGGAGCGAGGATTTTGCCACAGCTCCCTTTCCCATAGCTTCAGCCCTCACCGATACCGTCTACGGCATCGAGTCATCGACTGTATGGATGTGGGGTTTGGGAGGAAACGCCATTGGCCGCGGCAAGGTTTTTCCGCTACGCACGTCATTTGCCGGAGAGGATTTTTTCCGGCTCTTCAGCTACATGCTCAAACACGGAGAACCGGCTTCTGCCCTGATGAAGCCGAATTCCATCGTGCTTACCTCAGAGGTCGCTTTCCTGTTTTTCGGCGAAGACAATCCCGTCGGTGAAGTTCTCCAGTTCGGGAAGTGGGGATATTACACGGTCACCGGCGTGCTGGAGGACACATCCCGCCTCAAAACCCATATCTCCTTGAGATCCATCGTCTCGCTTTCAACTCTGCTTTCTTTAGAACAGCAGGGACTCGTCTCTCCCCGGTTTGAGGACTGGACAAATATCGAAAGCGCCTTTGTCTACCTGATGCTCGAGCCGGGCGTGTCCCCACAGAGGATCGAAGATGGCGCGAACAGGCTTGCCGCGTCTCGCATCCAGGATCAGAAATTTGCCTACCGTTTCTGGCTCCAACCGCTGACCGGCATCGTTTCCGGGCCGGACCTTCAGAACAGCGCAGGAGAGTCGGTTCCCCCAGCCGTCATTTATGTTCTACTGGCTGTAGCCCTGCTTGTCGTTCTATCGGCAGCCTTCAATTACACGAACCTGTCGACAGCGCAGGCCCTGTCCCGGGCCAGAGAAGTGGGAATCCGGAAAGTCATCGGTGCCAGGAGATATCAGATCTTTCTGCAATTTATCGGAGAAAGCGTGACGATGACACTCCTGGCTTTCCTTCTCGCCTTTGTGTTATACCGGGGCGTTCTCGTTCCGCTGTTTCTCAACCTTCATGATGTTTTTCGCACATTTTTCTATTTTGCGGAGAATTGGACGACCCTGGGATATTTTCTCCTCTTTGCCGTGGGAACAGGCATCGCAGCCGGGATCATTCCGGCCATTCATATCTCGAGGTTCCAGCCCGTTCAAGCCATGAGGAATCTTCCCGGGCTGCGCGTCGTTTCCCGTATGTCTTTGAGAAAAGGCCTTATTGTGTTCCAGTCCGCCCTTTCCGTTATTTTTATCATTTCCACTCTGATCGCCGTAGACCAGCTCAAATACATCCGGAAAGCCGACCCTGGCATGAGAACCGAAGGTTTGATCACCGTTTCTCTGGAGGGTATCGATTACGGAATTTTCAAGCAGAAAATCATTCAGGACACGAGCGTGCGGAGAATCGCAGGAACAGCATTTTTGCCCGGCACTACGAGCCGGTCCGGTTTGGTGCTCAAGCGGAGTGACACTCCCATTGAATCCAGCGTAGTTATGATCGATTCCGATGCCGGATTCATTCCTGTTTTCGGCCTCCAGATTGTGGCCGGGTCCAACTTTCCCGACACCGCCTCCTCACCGCAGGAGACCCTGGTGATTCTCAATGAGACCGCGATTAAAGAGCTCGAGTTCGAAGGGCCGCAGGAGGCTGTTGGCCGGGTACTCATGATAAAAGACGGGCAGAGGATTCGTGTGGCCGGAGTCGTGAAAGATTTTGCCCACAGATCAATCACCCGCGATCAGGGCGCCGTTGCCCTCCGGTTCTTTCCTGAACAGTGTCGGGTCGCGGTTCTTCATGTCGAACCTGCAAAAATCAAGGATGTTGCCGCCCGCCTGCAGCAGATGTGGGGATCGTTCGATTCGGCTGCCCCCTTCGAATATGCCCTGTTCGCGGATCAGATTGAGGAGGAGCTTGCGGGCATGAAAACGATGCTGAAATCGATCCGCTTTGTCTCTATCCTGACCGTGATTATCGTCTGTCTGGGATTTTTGGGGATCGCGGATTACAGCTCCCGTATCCGGAGGAAGGAGATCGGCATACGGAAAGTCTGCGGAGCCGGGGAATGGAGCCTGGTGAAGCTGTTATCTCGCAATTTTTTGGGGATGCTCGCTGCTGCTGCTATCCCTGCTATCCCGCTGGCCTGGTGGTTCAACGGGGTACTGCTATCGCTCTACGATAAGAAGGTCGGCATGAGAGCGGATCTTTTTATCCTTGGAGCCGGTCTCGTTATGGTTTTGGCAATGGGGGTGGTTCTCTCCCAGACTATCCGTGCCTCCCGAACAAATCCCGTGGATATTATCCGATACGAATGACACTCCAGGAAAATCGGTCTCCTGAAGCAGACGGCACGAAAAAACGCCGATCATGGTATCCCAGCTTCATTCCGTTGACCGGGGGATTTTTTCTGTGGTAGGCTTATTCAGGCAGGTCCATGAGAAAAGATCGGTATGTTGCTGCAAGAATGGCCGCTCTTTTCATTGTATTTTTTTCCTGTTTCCGTCCCCCAGCACCGCCGTCTACGACACACCCTCTCTGGACTTCCTGGTCTTGATGGGCAAAAAGTACGATCAGGTCCATGCGTTCAACCTGAAACAGGCTTTATCGAACAGGTAAAACAACAGATGAAGAAAAGAGCAGGCGGAGATTTTACCGCATAGGCCGTCAGGCTGATCAAATCCATCCCGCGGGGTAAGGTGGCCACCTACGGGCAGATCGCCCACATGACGGGTCTTTATCCTTCGGTTCGCCGGGTGGTCTGGATTCTCCATTCCTTATCGGAAAAGGAAGGTCTTCCCTGGCACTGCGTTATGAATAGGAACAAACATTTCTGCAACAGAGTTTCTTTCCTGGTGGATAATTTTTCCCAACTTGACATTCCTTGATGTCATGATTTATCCTGACCTTTTCATAAAAAAATGCGTGAAAATTTCAAGATCCAAAAGGACAAGGTCGCCCTGCTCATCATAGATATGCAGCGTCATTTCTGTGATCCGAAAAGCAGCTTTTTCGTTCCCGGCTCAGATGCGCTGGCCGAAAAACTGAAGATTTTGGTTGACTCTTTTAGCCGGAACAGTCTCCCCATAATCTTCACGCGCCATATCGATTCTGAAGAGGAAGACAATCTCATGCTTCGCTGGTGGAGCGAACAGATCAGAAAAGAGGATCCCATGAGTGAAGTGATGGGGATTCTTGAACCCGGTAAAGGCACCACTGTGATAAAGCATCAATACGATGGTTTTCTCAATACGGATCTCCAAGAGATACTGCATACAAAAGGCGTTCGACAGGTCGTTATCTGCGGAGTATTGACAAACCTTTGCTGCGAGACAACGGCCCGAAGCGCGTTCATGAGAGGTTTCGAGGTCTTTTTTGTAAAAGACGGAACCGCGACATTCAAACAGGCAATGCATGAAGCGTCCCTGTTGAACCTTTCCTATGGCTTTGCTGTCCTGACCACTATTCAAGATGTTGTCAAAGCGCTCAATCCGGAATAAAAAAAGCTAGATAGGGACGGATCCCAATTAACCACACAACTAGAAGAATATTTTGTTACAGGTGTTTAAACAGGCCGAACAGGGTATAATATCTCTGAGATGAGGTGAAATAAATGGAGATACACACAATAAAACTTGGAATCAGCAACTGCTATCTCATCAGGGACAAAGGCACTATTTTAGTGGATGCCGGAGTTCCTGGAAAATTTAATAAATTTATTAAAAAATTGAAGAGCTTAAATATTGAGCCTGAGGAAATAGAAGCTGTCATTATCACTCACTGCCATTGGGATCATGTGGGATGTTTAAAAGAGATAAAAAATCAAACCGGGGCTAAAGTCTCGGTCCACAAAAACGAAAAAGACCTTTTAGAAAAAGGTGAGCTATCCGTTCCGCCCGGTGTGACCCGATGGGGGAAAATAATGGGAATTTTACTGAAGGGCTTGGGAAGGAAAACATCAACCGAACCAAACAAAGTCGATATGGTTATTGATGATGAAGGCGCCTCTCTTCAAGAATTCGGTATACCAGGAAATATCCTCTTTACGCCGGGTCATTCCCTTGGTTCCGTTTCCGTGATTATGGACTCTGGTGAGGCCTTTGTAGGAGATGCAGCCATGAACGGCTTCCCGCTCACTATAGGACCGAATCTTCCCATATTTGCTGAAGACTTATCAGATTTGAGGGACAGTTGGGGGAAGCTGATAAAGAAGGGAGCCAAAAGAATCTATCCAGGGCATGGGAATCCCTTTCCAATTGAAAGATTAATAAAAAAAACAAATCTACTTTTTTATTGACAAAATATGTCCTGTACATTATCATGTACATAACATGAAATCAAAAACATACACCGAGGCTAGGGAAAAACTGTCCGGCATAATTGAGAAAGTCTGCGAAGACCACGATCCTTTGATCATTACCAAGCGCCGGGATAAAGCCGTTGTCATGATCTCTCTGGAAGATTATGAATCCATGGAGGAAACAGCTTATCTTCTCCGAACTCCACGCAACGTTCAAAGGCTGCTGGAATCGATAAAAGAGCTGGAACAAGGCAAAGGGACTGAAAGGAAACTGATTGAGTGAAAATCATTTTTTCCACTCAATCCTGGGAAGATTATCTCTACTGGCAGAGAACAGACAAGCGGATTCTTAAGAGAATCAATGGACTTATCAAAGACATCCGCAGAGAACCTTACAAAGGGAAAGGCAAGCCAGAACCTCTGAGGCATGCCCTTTCCGGTTACTGGTCCAGACGAATAAACGAGCAGCATCGTATCGTCTATAAGATAAAGGAAGATTCTCTGTTCATTGCCCAGCTCAGGTATCACTATGAATAAAGATAATCTCTGTTTGAGAACGTCCCCCTTCCCCTTTATTCGCAGCGAAGGGAATCGGCGGGATTGATCCGGGCTGCCCGGACGGATTGGAATCCCACGGTTGCGAGCGCAATGACCATGGCCGCGATCCCGGCTGTAACAAACACCAGCCAGCTGATCCCGACTCTGTAAGGGAAATTTTTAAGCCATACCTGCATAGCGTAATAGGCTGCAGGCCAGGCAAAAAGGTTCGCCAGAACAACCAGTTTCACAAAATCCTTCGTAAGATGAAGAGTGATGCTGGGCACGGAAGCTCCAAATACTCTGCGGATACCGATCTCTTTGGTTCTCTGCTTGGTCGTATAGCTGGAAAGGCCAAAAAGCCCCAGACAGGCAATAAAAATAGCGATAACAGCCAGATAGGAAATAACTTGTCCGGCTTTTTGTTCCTCCAGGTACATCTGTTCGAAATCCTCATCCAAGAAACTGTATTCAAATATCCTATTGGGGAAGATATTCTCGTATTCTTTTTCAATAAAGGCAAGGGTTGCCGGAACATCCAGTGTGGCGATCTTTAAGGAAAGCCGGCCTCCGGAACTATCTTTTGGGAGAAGCCGCAGCATGATCGGTCCGATCGTGTGATGAAGCGAAAGAAAATGATAGTCCTTTATGATTCCCACAACTGTGGCCCCTCCCCATTTTCGGGACCGGTAATCTACGTTATACCTCAGCCTTTTTCCGATTGGGTCATCCCATCCGATTCTTCTTGCAGCGCTCTCATTGAGAATCACCGCGTTCTCATCCCATTCTCTCATGTTTGAAATGAAATTTCTCCCTTCCAGAATCGTCATCTCATAAGCAGGAATAAAATATTCATCGATATAGTTGACATTCATCTTTATGTAGTCTTTCGGACCGGCTCCTTCCCAAGAGATGTAGCACCAGTTTGTAGAGGAATGAGGCATGTAGTCATGCATGGCTGCTTTCTTGATGTTTGAGTTTTCCAGAAGCTTGATGCGGAGAGTTTCTACACTTTGAGAAGGTCCCCCGGCGGGAATAACCATCATCTGTTCGCTGTTGTAACCCAGGTCTCTTTTCAAGAGATAGTTGTTCTGCTGCAGGATGATGGTCGTTCCGATAATAAGTCCGATCGAAATCGAGAACTGAAAGACAACAAGGATCATTCTCAGCAGAGTGTTCCGCGCTCCTGAAGAGACTTTTCCTCTCAAAACCTGAACAGGGCGGAAAGAAGAAAGGACAAATGCCGGGTAAAATCCAGATAAAATACTAACGAGCATGACCAAAATGACAAGCCCAATGGTGAATACCCAGTTATCCAGCAGATTCAGGCTCAGCTGACGGTTGACGATCTGGTTGAATTCCGGCAGCAGGACCAGTGCCAGGATAACAGCCAGAACCATGGCCAAAGTCACAGTAAGGAAAGATTCTCCGAGAAACTGTTTGACAAGCGATGCCCTTTGGGCTCCGACCACTTTGCGGAGCCCTACCTCCCTGGCTCTGTCAGCGGCTCTGGCTGTTTCCAAATTCATGAAATTGATACAGCCGATAAGGAGGACAAAGATCGATACCGCCCCAAAGATGATAAGGCTGTTGATGCTCCCCACAACAGCGAATTCGTGGCTCACCTCAGCATAAAGGTGGATCTTTTCAAGAGGCCGGAGATAGAGCTCGTTTCGGCTTCTATCCCCCTGATATTTCTTCAGGAAAAATCGGATCTTTTCGTTTGTTTCCTCAAAAGATTTTTCGGGATTCAGCTTGACATAGAGAGGCACCCAGTTGTCGAACCACCTGGTAAAAACATTTTCATTCATGGTGGAAACAGAGATGAGTCCGTCGAACCGGAGATGAGAGTTTTTCGGTACATCTGCGATCACTCCGGTGACTTTGAAATCATCCCCATTATCCACCCGGATAACCTGACCCAGAGCTTCCTCAAAGCCAAACACACGCTTGGCCTCGGTTTCGGTAAGCACCATGGAATTAGGTTCTTTAAGCGCTGTTTTTATGTCTCCTTGAATCATGGGAAAGGTAAAAATCTGCAGAAAAGCGTTGTCAACAGCATAAACCCTTTCTATTTCGAATTTCCGGTTGTCATGAGTGGTGACAAGGGGATTTCCCCAGTTAATGAGCCTGGTCACGGCCTCAAATTCAGGGATATCATCCTTTAGAGCCCCGGAAAGGGCGGTCGGACAGCCAGCAGTAGGCTCTGATGAGCCCGATTCATGGGCAAGGATCTGTTCAACCCGGTAAATCTGTTTGAAGTTTGTGTGGAATGTGTCGAAACTAAGCTCGAACTGAATGTAAAGAGCGATCAGGATAAAAAGAGCCAGGCCGATCGCCATGCCTGCAATATGGAGAAAGGAAAATCCTTTGTGTTTCGTGATATTCCGAAAGCCAATTTTAATGTAGTTCCTGAACATTCCAATACTCCTGTATATGAAATTTTTAAGAAAAGCCGGGAGCAGAAGAATAAGCTGCGCCCAAAAGAAAAGACAGGCCTTAAGGCGGCCTTTTTCATCAGCAATTCCGTGGAATCTCTCCTCAAAATCTCCCATGGCTGAGTAGCGTGTATCGGAGTCGATCATGCGCCCCAGAAGCCAGGCCAGAAGAGATGGAGGTGATTTTGGCATCATCTCGTTCAGCCATTAAAGGGAGGAAGTGAAGACCAGATGATTTCATTCAACCGTCTGACAGCAAGAAGGGCCTGCTGGCCTCCATGCGTCAGCCTGTAATATATCTTCCGTCTGCCTCCGCGTTCAGGTGTGGGTTCCCCCTCGATCGACTCGACAATGCCGTTTTTAAGAAGTCGTCCCAGAGATGCATAGATGGAGCCGGTCAGCCAGGATTTTCCGGTTGCCTTTTTGACTTCTTCAAGAATGGTGATACCGTAGGCATTGTCCTGAAGTCTCCATATACTGAGGAGAATGATCTCTTCTAATCGTGAAATGAATCTCATCTTAGGCTCCTTTCTTATATGTATACGTTTGTTGGACAAATAAGGTTGCATGCTTCCTGAAATTTTTTAAATTTCAATTTGACAGATTGCTGGTTAACCGGCCCGGTCGAACCATGGGAGAAAACGCAAACAAGAACAGCAAGTTAGGTTAACTGCCTCTGACCCCGTCGGCGATTTGGTCTCCGATCTCCTTATCGATACTGCGCCAGTACTCAAAGGCGCGTTCCAGTACAGGCTCGGTAACACCTTTCTTGAGGTGGCCAACCACATTGGACACAAGCCGGTCTCTGGCGGCATCGTCTAAAACCCTGCGCACCATGGTGTTGGCCTGCCCCCAGTCATCGTCATCCTTTCGCTTGGAGTAGGCGGCGCGGATAAACTCACCGCTGGCCTTCCAGATTGCTACTTCGGGATAGCGATTGCTGTCAGCCTTTGGGCCGCCTTTTGAATTGGGCGCATAGACCGGATCGGACACATTGATGACCCTCATGGCCCCGTCCTTGCTATAACTGTGTACCTGTGATTTTGGCCGGTTAACCGGGATTTGCTTGTAATTTACCCCTAGACGGGCGCGATGGGCATCCGCATAAGAAAAGAGGCGTCCCAGCAACATCTTATCCGGGCTGGGTCCTGTACCTGGGACAAAGCTGTTCGGTTCAAAGGCAGCCTGTTCAATCTCGGTGTGAAAATCAGTGGGATTGCGTGTAAGGGTCAATTTGCCTACCTCATGTAATGGATAGTCGCCATGCGGCCAGACTTTAGTCAAATCAAAGGGATTGAACCGGTATGTCTCGGCTTCCTTAAAGGGCATGATCTGCATGTTGAGCGTCCAGCTGGGGTAATCGCCACGCTTGATGGCCTCGAACAGGTCTCGGCGGTGGTAGTCGGCGTCTTCGCCGGCAATCCGGTCGGCTTCTTTCTGGGTGAGAAACTCAATCCCCTGGTCAGTTTTGAAATGATACTTCACCCAAAAACGTTCACCTTCGGCATTGATCCACATGTAGGTATGGCTTGAGTAACCGTTCATGTGCCGCCAGTTCTTGGGGATACCACGGTCTCCCATAAGCCAGGTGACCTGGTGGGCTGACTCTGGGGAAAGGGTCCAAAAATCCCACTGCATATCATGGTCGCGCAGGCCGCTGTCAGCCCGGCGTTTCTGGGACCGGATGAAATGCTGGAACTTCATAGGATCGCGGATGAAGAAGACCGGTGTATTGTTTCCCACCATGTCATAGTTGCCTTCTGTCGTGTAGAACTTGAGCGCAAATCCGCGCGGGTCTCGCCAGGTGTCCGGACTGCCTCGCTCTCCGGCAACAGTCGAGAAACGGATCAATGTCTCCGTCCTGGTGCCCGGCTGGAACACGGCAGCCTTTGTGTAGGCGCTGACATCATGTGTGACTTCGAAATGGCCAAAAGCCCCTGATCCTTTGGCATGGGGCTGGCGTTCCGGGATGCGCTCCCGGTTGAAATTAGCCATCTGCTCGATGAGGTAATGATCCTGCAGCAGAACAGGCCCGTCGGGTCCTACAGTGAGCGAGTATTCATCGCTGGATACAGGAATCCCTGCATCATTTGTTGTGAATTTACGGTCATTTTTTTTCATATATTCCCCTCCTCTAATTTGTTTCTGACTCTATTTAAGTAAGTTCCCTAATAATATAGGTAATATATAATTATTGTCAATTAGTAATCATTTTTCACTGCAACTTGGTCCAAAGATTCACCTTCCATGAACCACCGATGCCCACCTGGATCGGCCTTTAAACAACAAGGGCCATTTATTCGTATAAAATATTAAGATAAAAAAAATCACATAGGGAGGGTGTAATGGCTATAAATCTGAAAGGAAAACATGGATGGGCTCTGATACTGGTCCTTCTGTTTTTCAGCCGGCCTCTATTCATCAAAGGAATACAGGACCTCACAAACCTTTATCAATCTGGCCCCATTGTGTTGAAAAACTCACCAGGATTTGGAGAGGAAACGGACTGGAAGACTCAGTTCTATAACACTTTTTGCGATATCACTGTTGCTCCTGATGGGTCCATTTTTGTTGTATCAAGCCGGCAGCACACCATATTTAAATTTAATTCCAAGGGTTCTCTACTCAAATCTTTCGGTCAAGAGGGACAGGGCCCAGGCGATTTTAACACCCCCGACAGTATATCCATCCTGGATGGAAAATACCTGGTGGTCGGAGAGTATTCCTTGAACCGACGCATCAGTCTTTTTGACCTGGATGGAAATTTTGTCAAACTTTTGAAAACAAAACAGAATGCTTTTTATCCCACAGCGGCCAAGGATGGAAAGGTTGCTTACATCGGTGTCACCTACCGTGATGAAAACAGCCCTCACCCTATCTTAATCCAGACTGTTATCATCAAGGATATTGACACCCAAGAGGAAAAGGAAGTCCATGCCTTTAATACCACACACCGCTCCATTAGACTAAAAAATGGGGGAAGTTTCTCTTTCAGTGACATTGAGGGTTGGATCTTCATGGCCCGCACTAAAGAAGGAAATCTGGCTGTCGGCATTTCAATGGAACCATTTCTGACCATATACAGTCCAGAAGGACAAAAGTTGACAGAATTTTCTCTAAAAACAGAGCCTGTACCGGTAACAAAATCAATTATTCGCCGTTACAAGGAAATCCAAATCAATAATCTAAGACAGGACCCGCGTTTCAAGCAGGGCATGGGAAAGCAATTCTTGAATGAACTTGAAAAGGCTTCCTTTGATCAACTTTTTGACAGTAATCTTCCCCTCTATCATGAAATGCTAACAGATGAAGAGGGCTATTTCCTTGTCTTCCGTTCGGGCGACTGCTTTGTCGACTGCCCGATACGGATCGATGTCTATTCATCTGAAGGAAATTTTCTTTGCGAAACAGAAATAAAGCCTGAAGAGTACGAACTTGTCATTGATAAGCGCAGTAAACATTTGTGCTTTACAAAAAACGGCCTTTTCGCGCTTGTCCAGCTGAAAGATTCAGACGATTTCCTCCTGAAGTTGATTAAAGTCGTTTTTTAATGGTTTAAAAAAGCTTAGAATAAGACTATAAATGACCTTTTTTAGGAGGAATTATGAAAAACATCCTATTGGTAACCGTCATCTCTATCATTATTCTCCTGTTCCTTGGATGCCCCCCTTCAAATAAGAGCACCTCTCCGGATAAATTACCTGCTCTGGACGAATTACCCGATAATTACCTGAAGTTCACATTGGATAAAAAAAATGACCGTTTTGAAGGACAAAGTGAATATCTTGAAGGATTTCAAATTTCCATGGACATTTCCCCCAGCCTTTTAAAAGAAGAATTGAGTAAAAAGAATGTAATCTCACTCATTAAGAATCAAGAAATAACAGGCACTCTGACATATCCTAACGGAAGAACAACCGAGATAAAATATGAAGTTGTCCGCCATAGAGAGACGGAAGATATCTATATGAAAACAACCTTAGGCTATTTTCTTTGGGAGTATGCTGCCGTACAAAATAATGAAATCGCCTTTATTATCAACTGGTGGTACTGCCCCCCAGCACAAAAAGTCGACTTGGATATTCTCAATATGACCGAACAGCTCCTTTCAAATCAATCAAACTGGCATAAAAACGATGACAGAAAATGCGATGATGACATTAAAAGCAATCAATGGAGTCTCTTCTGTGCCTTAAAACATGCTTTAATGGAAAAAACAGGAGAATACAACCATCATAATACCGCCATGCAGTCCGTACGATCCGTCATAGATGATCTGATCCCCGATCACGGGTTCGAACACACATTGATGGATTTCAACAATGCCTCCTCCACGATCCATAAAGATATTTTAAATGTCCTTCATATGGCTGAGGAAAGAATCAGCAAAGAGTTACAAAATCCGAATAATTAGATTCTCCCTTTACTTGGCCCCAAGCTTCATCATGAATTTTCGGAACTTTATAAGAGGGACAACCCTTTTAGGCGCTGTGTAGCTGACCGGCTTCTTGCGTATGCATGATTCTACACAGTCAACTGCTTTATCAACGCTCATCATAAACGGTTTAACCTCGCCCTTGGCCATTTTCGTATCGACAAAACCAAACCGGATGTTGGTTACAAACACGCCCTTTGGCTTTAAGGCCAGGGCCAGCCCCCTGAGATAATTCGACAAACCTGCTTTAGAGGCATAATAAGAAGGAGCCTCAGCTGAAAAAAGCTCATCGGCCAGACTGGATATTCCGATAAAATGCCCCTGTTTTCTTTTGACCATCTGAGGAATCACGGCTGCCGCTGTTCTGACCATCCCGGTCAGGTTGACATCAATAACTCGAGCTTCACCGCTCATGTCCAGGGGATCCAGCAGCTCACCAATCCCCACAAAGTAGATACACAGATCCAGAGGACCTTCCTTTACCAGTTCATCTATCAACTCCGAATATCTGCTGTCACTGACATCTGCAACATAGTGATTGTAGGTTGGCCCGGATAGGGGCGATTCGCTTCTTGAAACTCCAGTGATATCCCACCCAGCCGCAAGCAGCCTTTTTGTTGCCGCCAATCCTATCCCATCGGAATTACCAATAAGTATGGCTCTGGATTCCATTCCTTTTTCTCCTTCATTTCATGCTTTGATTTTTGAGTGTCTGGCTATCAATATACACTATGCCCTACTTAAAACAAACTTCAGAGCATTAAAATGAATACCAGACTCCCTCACATTTCGCTTTACACATCGAAACAGCAAACATATACTTTACCAAAAAGGGTTTGATATATGATTTAGGAGGTCATACATGAAAAAATCATGGGTCAAAGTCACAATTTTCTTTGTGCTCGCCACTCTTGTTGTTTACGCAGCCGAAGAAAAAATCTTCAACGGACTTTACTTGAATCTGGGCAATCTGGCCAGACTGTCCCATGCCAAATCCCGTTCCATAAGTCCTGAAAACTTTACAGGGGAAAAAGGGAAGGGGGGCATGTCAGTGGACGGGCTTGCCAAGAATGCGGCCCGCGACCTGGGGCAGGGATGGAAGGTCTCTCCCTTTATCCAAATCCAGCCGAAGGAGACCTTTGTGCTGGCTGAGATCCAAGGCCCGGGTGCCATCCAGCAGATATGGATGACTCCTTCCGGAAACTGGCGGTTCTCCATACTCCGGTTTTACTGGGACGGAGAGAAAGAACCTTCTGTCGAAGTCCCGGTGGGCGACTTTTTCGCAAGCGGATGGGGACAGTTCGCCCAGGTCTCATCCCTTCCCATCTGTGTGAATCCGGGCAGCGGCCTGAACAGCTACTGGGTCATGCCTTTCCGTAAGTCCTGTAAAGTCACCATGGAGAACCTGAATGACGAGAAAATGACACTCTACTATCAAATCAACTACACCCTGACCGATGTGCCTGAGGATGCCGCCTATTTCCATGCCCAATTCCGGCGCTCCAATCCTCTTCCTTATAAATCCGACTACACCATTGTGGATGGGATCAAAGGATGGGGACACTATGTGGGAACATATATATGCTGGCAGTCCAACAACACAGGCTGGTGGGGAGAAGGTGAGATCAAATTTTTTATTGATGGAGACAAAAAGTTTCCGACCATCTGCGGCACAGGAACCGAGGACTATTTCTGCGGCTCATACTGTTTTACGGATGAAGGGAAATACAAGGAATTCACAACGCTCTATGCCGGAATGCCTCAAGTCATAACACCTGACGGGATGTGGCAGTCCCAGCAGCGCTTCGGCCTCTACCGCTGGCACATCATGGATCCCGTGCGGTTCGAGGAAGACCTGAAGGTTACGATCCAGGCTCTGGGATGGCGCTCAGGAGGGCGGTATCTTCCTCTCCAGGATGATATTTCATCCGTGGCTGTCTGGTACCAGCAGGAACCTCACGCCAAATTTCCCCCTCTCCCCGGCAAGGATGAACTGGAGATTATATAGCCATAGAAAAGAAGATCACTTTTTTTGGTTAATTCGGATAATTGAATTCCAGCCCCCATTTGGACCGGACAGCCTCTTCATTCATGTCTCAAACATTTCACTGGATTGACAGCGGCCGCTTTGATGACCAGGAAGAGAACCGTACCCATCGCTACAGCCATTGAAATCACTCCGGATAAAAAAAAGTATTTTATCCCGATATTGATCCTGTAAGGAAAATTCTGTAATACTTTTTGCATGATGATCCATACGAGGGGCCAGGCTATCACATTGGCGAGAGCGACCAAAATCATATACTCTTTCATGATCAAATACATCACACGGTAGATCCCGGCACCGAGCACTTTACGGATCCCGATCTCTTTTGTGCGCCTGTTGATCATATTGACTGTTAATCCAAAAATACCAAGACAGGCTATAAAAATCGTAAGTATGGAGACATATCGAATAATGGCACTCCAACGTTTTTGTGATTGATACAGGTTTTCAAGAGCATCATCCTGAAAATAATGGACAAAGGGTTTATCAGGCTGCACTTCTTTCCAGGCTTCTTCCAAATAACGCATTGTGGACGGAATGTTTTTTGTGCCTATCTTGACCAGAATCCGAGTGAACGGACTAACCGGCCTCAAGTGAAATATGGCAGGGAAGATTTCATGGCTCAGTACGCTGAAATGAAAATCCTCAAGAACGCCCACGATCTGTGTTTGATTCAAATAGTCCGGTATCCCCAACCTATCTATGATTTCCTGATCAATTAGGATACCCGATTCAAGATCCAGCCCTAACGCATTGATGAATGATTGATTCACAAGGGCCTCATTGGAAGAATTGTCGGCATTCTGGATAAAATCCCGCCCCTCAATCACATGTAAACCCAGCGTTCCCACAAAACGGGAATCGACCATATTGTAATGACAATCAATGCCTTCGGGATTACTTGACCTAGGATAGCGGGCAAGCCCAAAAGGGGCATTGCAGGCCGAAACTGCTTTTATATCCGGGTAAATCGCTATTCTGTTTCTGAAGGTATTTAAAAGCCGTTGTGATTCCTGAAAAGTCCGCTCTTGTGTCCTGACAACAACAAGACCCTTCTTTTCATATCCAAGATCTTTATTGATGAGAAAAGACAGCTGATCACTCAGGAGCATTGTAGAAAGAATCAAGCTCACGGAAAGTATGAATTGAAAAACGACCAAAGCTTTGGTGACGCCGCTTTTCATTCCGATGGCCAGTCGTCGCTTCATGATCTCAACGGGCTGAAAACCAGCCATGATAAAAGCGGGATAACTGCCGGCAAGGAATCCGGTCACAACCATAAGAACAGCCCCTGATGCCAGATTCTGCATTTTGAGCAGCGCATCGGCGTTTAACATTTTGCCTGAGAGAGTATTGAATGTGGGAAGGAGAAGTAGTGTTAGTAGAATCCCTCCCCCAAACGCCACGAATGTCATCATCAGTGATTCTCCCCAAAATTGGAAAACCAGCTGTTTCTTTTCAGCTCCGATAACCTTTCGTATCCCAATCTCATTTGAACGCGTTGAGGACAGGCCTAAACTCAGGTTTGTAAAATTTATACATGCAATGAGCAGAACCATGACGGCAATGCCCATAAGAATATAAATGGAGGCCACACCCCTGCCATGGTACACGCCGACATCGAGATAAATATCCTTTATCGGTTGGAGATAGAAGGAAAAAGGATTGCCCTCTCTGGACCAACCTTTGGCCCTCCATCTTTCAATGTTCGATGCAAAGTACTGCCGCGTAAATGGATGAAATCTTTGTTCAACCCGTGCGGCTGACACACCCTCTTTCAATTGAACGAATATCGGAGTGCCCCACCAGCCTGCTGCATAAGTTTGTAACAGATCCGGCCGGCCGTATGCCCACGGCAGGTTGGATATATGAATCAAGATTTCAAATTGGATGGATGAGTTCTTTGGCGGATCTCCCGAAACTCCTGTCACAATAAAATCTCTCATTTCCTTTCCAAAAGTGACCTGCATTGTTTTCCCAACCGGATCTCTGTTTCCAAAATACTTTTCAGAACAGCTTTTTGTGAGAATAATGTCATTCCTGGAGGAAAGAACTGATTCGGGGCTTCCTTTAAGAAGAGGAAACGAGAACATCTGAAAAAAAGGAGCATTTACAAGATGAATGCGCTCACGAAATATCTTATCCTGATACCGGACGACACCTGTACTGGGAGCAAATAATGTTTGATACTTGATGTCCGGAAAGAACTCTGTCAAATCCTTTGCCATGGCCGGCACCATATCCGGATCACGATGCCGAATGCTCCCATCAGAATTATCATATGAAACCCGCGTGACACGGAATAATGTATCCTGATTTTCATGGAATCTGTCATAAGAAAGCTCATCGGATACATAAAGAACCGCCAAGAGGCAGCAGCTTACCCCAAGCATCAAGCCGCTGATATTGATAAATGTCATCAGTTTCTTTCTCGTCATATTCCGAATGGCTACTTTCAGATAGTTCAAAAGCATGTTAAGCCCTCCTTGCATAGAAGTGATGACCAGCCCGGGTAAGGACCTGATGAACTGACTCCAGAACCATCGGCGGGCCGCCTTTAGGCCTTTTTTGCTGAGGAGCTCCCCATATACGGATGATACATATTCTTTAAAACTCTCCTGCTCTTCCTGATCCATAAATCCGAGAAGAAAATTCAAGGCTTTCTTTGGAGGATAGGCTTTCTTATTCATCGGTCTGGTTGCTCCGAGCTAATGAAGAGATAAAATCCTTCCACAGGCCCTCCTGCATGTTCCAGGACTCCTCCAGAGTCTTGATCCCTTTTTGTGTAACCAGATAGTACCTGAGTGCCTTTCCGCCCCGGACATGCTTGGGGTCTCCTTTGAAGCTTTCAATTAAGCCCTTTCTCTTCAATTTATCCAGGGCCATATAGAGTGAGGCAATGGCCCAGTCTTTTCCAGTCTTATCGAGCAGGTACTTGCGGATATCCATCAAGCAGGCCGGGCCGTTCTGATGGAACACAGCCAGCATGAAAAGCTCCTCTAATTTGGTTAAAAAAGCCATTTTTTTTCTCCCGGTGACAGCATCTTTTTTTTTTTAGCGTCGATTCAAAATCTCACTCATATTATTAAATAATTTAATTATATATTAAGACGCTTAAAAAGGCAAAAAAGTTTACATCCATTTTAAAATTCTGTGAAAAAGAGGGTTTTTAACTAACCTATACTATCCAAAAACACTTTTTTATTCATACTTCAACGATTCGACCGGATTTTTCGAAGCGGCTTTTATGGACTGGTAGCTCACTGTAAAAAGCGCTATGAGCAAAGCGATGACCCCCGCGCCAAAAAACATCCAAAGCCCAATGTGCGTATGATAGGAATAGCTCTGGATCCATTTCTTCATCAGCACATACGCCAACGGCCAGGCAATGACATTGGCTATCCCGACCAGGATCAGAAACTCTTTGGACAGCATCCCCACGATCTTTGAAACAGAGGCACCCAGGATCTTTCTCACAGCTATCTCTTTGGTCTTCTGCTCCGCTGTAAAGGATGCCAGCCCAAAGAGACCCAGACAGGACACAAAAATCGCCAGGAAAGTAAAGTAATTGAAAATCTGACCCAGCCTTTCTTCATTCCTGTACTGTCTGTTAAACTCCTCGTCCAAAAAAGAAAAGGAGAAGATGAAATCAGGATCAAATTTGTTTATGGTTTTTTTGATGTTCGCAATGGTCTCCGGGATACCTGCTGAGCTTGTTTTCACAAACATGTTAAAATACGGAAGGTTCTGGTACAAACAAAACACAATAGGCCGAATGTCCGAGTGCAGAGAGGTCCCGTGAAAATCTTTGACCACGCCCACAAGTTCCCCTTCATTTCGACCCATGGAAAACATTTTCCCAACAGGGTCCTGGAAGCCGGTCAATTTAAGCGCTGCTTCATTGATTATGTAATTCCTTCTGTCTGTCGCAAAGTCCTCTGAAAAACTTCTGCCGTGTGCCATTGTCATATCAAATGTCTCAAAATAATCATAATCCACACAGGCAAAATTCATCTGCACCGGACTCTCTGAGGCTCGCCCCTCCCAGTAAACAGGATTGTTGTTGTTGACATTGAGCGGCACACTGGATGCAGCTGAGACGTACTGGATACGGCTGTCTTTCAGTAGTTCTTGCTTTATAGCCTCGTAATTTCTTCTCAGTTCCCGGCTCGTCCGGACGGTCACGATCTGTTCACGGTTAAAACCAAGGTCTGTGGAACGGATGAAATGCATCTGTTTAAAGACCACAGTGGTTGAAACGATCAGTACAATGGACGCTGTGAATTGAGTGACGATCAAGCCTTTTCTGAAACGCCCTCCTTTTGAACCTCTGGCTGCGGTGTTCTTCAAAGCGCTTACAGGTTGAAACGAAGAGAGAAAAAGAGCCGGATAAATGCCTGAAAGGACACCGGTTAAAACCGCGATCAATAAAATCCCTATCATGATTTCAAAATTCTGGGTAAAGTTCAGATTCAACTGTTTTTCTGCCAGGGAATTAAAGGCAGGCAGCGCTAGAAGGACCAGTAAAACAGCCATCACCAGTGCAAAGACCGCCAGAAGAACGGATTCTCCGAAAAACTGTCTGAGGACATCTTTCCTTGTGGCGCCGATGACCTTTCTCATCCCCACTTCTTTGGCCCTTTTTGATGAGCGCGCGGTTGATAAGTTCACAAAATTAATCCCTGCAATGAGAAGCACGATCACGGCAACCGCTGAAAAAAGATACACATAGACAACAGGATCGGTTCCGTTCAGGGAGAAGAGATGGATCTTCTTGAGCGGCTGCAGCCCCACATAAAGCTTGTACATGTTCTCTCCGCGGTGCTTATTGATGGTGTCTTTTATCTTCAGGCCAAATTCATCCGCATTGACATCCCTGTGGAGAAGAAGATAAGAAGCACAGTCAGCTGACCATGTCTGCAACCGACGCTCTCCCATAAGATGAATAGGGTGGGTAAGAAAGTCAAACTGCATGGAGGAGTTCGCAGGAATATTTTCAATGACTCCGGTAACTGCCAGATCGACCCGATTATCAAAATGGATGACCCGGCCGATCGGGTCTTTTTCTCCGAAATATTTTTTGGCGGTCCTTTCCGTAATGACAGCAGAATTTAAGCTGGCAAAGGCTGTTTTCGGGTCACCGTCTTTGAAGGGGAAAGTAAATATCTCAAAAAACTCAGAGCTTACCAGCGCACAGCGTTCACTAAAAGCTTTTTCTTCATACCTGACGGGACATGTCCATTCTCCATACCAGGTGCCCTTATTCACTTCGGGAAAATCCTCCTTCAGTGTGGGCATGAGCGCCCAGGGACTGGAAGACCACACGCTCAATGGAGTGGCTGTGGTCAGCCTGTAGATATCATCTGCGTTTTCGTGAAATCTATCAAAGCTCAGCTCATCCTGCACCCACATAAGGATAAGAATGCAGCAGGCCATTCCAATGGCCAGTCCGGAAACATTGATGAATGAGTACCCCTTATACCGCTTGATGTGCCGTAAAGCTATTTTTAAATAATTCCTGAACATAACAAACCTCCAGTAGATTGTATCTTTAATTAAAAAAGGCAAAGAACGAAGAAAGTGACCCCAGTACCAGTGCCTGGCGGCTGTGCTTCCTTTTTCCCGGACGATTTCATAATACTCCTCATCAAAATCGCCGTGGATCGGGAACGGCCCGTCCTGGGAAGCCAACACTTTAAGCAGCCAGCTCGCAAGCCCGGGCGGTTTCTTTCTTAACGTTTTCATGTGTTCTTGTTCTCTTTAAAAGCATATCTGGAAATGCTCGCCCACAGAGACCTGTTCAACTCCTGCGCCTCTTTCAAAGCTTCCAGGCCTTCTGAAGTCAAAGTGTAATAGAACCTCCTGCGCCCCCGTCTTTGAGGAACGGTTTCCCCCGACCTTTTGTCAACATAATTTTTTTCAACCAATTGCTTCAAGGCGCTGTAGAGATTTCCGTATGTGAACTGTTTTTTTATTACTTTGGATACATGCCGGCGGATCTTCACTCCATAGGCCTCATCTTTAAGCCTCCAAATCGAGAGGAGGAGGATTTCTTCGGTTTTGGTGAGTTCTTTCATGAAAAAATGTCCTTTTTTGATTTTACTGAAAACCAGTATTATTACTATAGACGGAAATCTTGTAAAAAAGGTTGCCGGTATTTAAGAAAAATAAGTCAGTACGGCTTATTGCTCCATTATTTTGAACCATTCCTTCTGGAATATGAGAACCGGTTTGAGAGACACTACAGTCACCTGCGGTCTATTGTCTCTATTCCTTCTATGCCCTGTTTTATGGTATTATCTCTTTCTCGCGGGTCTTTTGTGACCGGACAACATGTTTATTTTGTGTATGATAATCTATAGAGCCTCTTAAAGGGCGGAAATTTGATAGAGGAGAAAAACGGATGAGAAAAAATTTGTTTTCTATCATTTTAATTCTGATTTTTGTTGTGATAGGATCTGTCAGGCTGTTTTCTCAGGACAGCACCGTTATCAAAAACCTCAGAATCAATAAGGACCGTTTACAGGAAAGGCTCAATCATTTGGCTGAATATGGAAAGAGTGAACACGGGGGGATGATAAGAGTGGCTTTCAGTCAAGCAGACAAGGAAAGCAGACCTTATATTATTTCTCTTATGAAAGAGGCAGGACTTGAGGTTAGGGTAGACCCGGCAGCTAATATCATAGGAAGAAGGCAAGGGGAGAATCCGGAGCTTCCTTCCATCTTATTTGGTTCCCATTCGGATACAGTTCCCCAAGGAGGCAAGTATGATGGGGCTCTGGGTGTTTTAGGAGCTATCGAATGTGTCCAGGTGATCAAGGAAAACAATATCAAGACCCTTCATCCTTTAGAAGTGGTGGTGTTTACAGATGAAGAAGGAGGATTGGCTGGAAGCAGGGCTATGACAGGGACTTTGACTCCGGAAGCCCTGGATATAATCAGTCACAGCGGAAAAACAGTCAGAGAAGGGATTCAGTATTTAGGTGGAGATGTCAATGAATTGGAAAAAGCCTTTAGAAAAAAGAAAGACATTAAAGCTTTCTTGGAACTTCATATAGAACAGGGCAGCCGGCTTGAAAGGAAAAACATTGATATCGGGGTCGTGGAAGGCATTGTAGGAATTTACTGGTGGGATGTAGTGATAAAAGGATTTTCAAATCACGCAGGAACAACACCCATGAATATGAGGAAAGATGCGCTTTTATCTGCCGCTCACTTCATCATCGCTGTGAATGAAGTGGTGATGAGTGTTCCGGGAAGCCAGGTGGGAACAGTAGGAAAAATTAAAGCCCAACCCGGAGCCCCAAATGTTATTGCCGGCCAGGTGGATCTGAGCCTGGAACTTCGAGATCTCTCCAAAGAAAAGGTCGATTCTCTTTTTGAGAGGATCAAGGAAAGAGCTTCCCTGATTGAGCAAAAGACAGAGACAGAGATCCGGTTCAAGGCGCTGGATGCCAATGCAGAGCCGGCTCCAACCCATCCAAAGGTACGAGAACTGATAGCTGAATCTGCCGAAGATTTAGGATTAAGCTGTATTTTTATGCCCAGTGGAGCTGGACATGACGCTCAGAACATGGCCAAAATCACACCCACAGGTATGATTTTCGTCCCAAGTGTGGGAGGAATCAGTCATTCCCCGGAAGAATACACAACTCTCCAGGATTGTGCCAATGGAGTCAATGTTCTGCTTCATTCCGTGTTAAAGATCGATAAGAAGCTGGATAGACCATCTGAGTTTTGATATTTTAATAGGGGGACAGGCCCGGAGAATTTATTTTTTATCAATAAGTTCGCTCGGTTCCTCACTCCACAACAAAATTAAAAGACTGTTCCAAAAAAGAGTTCTTGTACTTGTCTTTTATGGTGAATTTAAAGGTGTATTTTCCGGGAGGGATATCTGTGACACGGTTTGTTATATAAAACGGGATGACCGGACTGACAAAGCCCTTTTGATATTCCACCCAGTTGTTTTGCTGGAAGATGATGTCTCCCGTCTCGTTAATAATGGACGCATCTTCAGATACCCAGATTTTATACTCGCTTCCTTCTTTTCTGATTTGATATCCGTCCGGCTCAATGTAAAGCAGGAACGGCTCACCGGATTTTAAGGTGTTTCCTTCCCTCTTCACATAATCCCTGTATCCAATGATCTCTGTGCAGAGAAACAGTTGGCTCACACTCAGCTTCTCACTGCTTTTGATCATCATCATGGCTTCAGCCAGCAAGGAGACCGCCTGATTCGTATCTCCTTTTTTCAGCATATTCAGGGCGTCCAGGATGGTCTTTTCTATCTCGTCCTGCTGGCCAACTGATTCACCATCAAAGTTTCCGGAAACCATCTCTGCTTTTAACAAACAAGGCAACAAGGCTAAAGATAAAACCAATCCAAAAACCAAGAGTCCCCTTTTCATATTTATCCTCCTTATTCTTAATTATTATGAACAGGACCTTTATACAGCATTTAGGATATAAACTGGATAAAAAAGAGTCAACAAATTCATTTCTTTAAATATTGGTTTCTGATATATTATACATCATAATAAATATTTACTAGGAGGTATTTATGTTACACAAACGTATTTTTTCGATTTTCCTTGTTGCTTTTCTTGCCATTTTCTTAATCGGTGGGATATCTACCTCTTCCTTCGCTGCCAAAAAGACAAAATCACAAGAAGTTATACAGAATACAGATCCTGCACTGCGCTTCGAGTGGTTCTCCAAACACCTGGAAATGGAAGCCAGCTCAGAGTTCAAAGACCTTAAATGGTGGCACATCGGCCCCACGAACATAAGCGGCCGGTGTACGGACGTTGCCGTGGTAACACCCAAAGGAGAAAATTATACCATCTATGTGGCCACAGCCTCAGGCGGAGTCTGGAAAACCGTTAACGAGGGCACAACCTGGGAACCCGTCTTCGAAAACGAGATCACCGCTGCCATTGGAGACATCGCTCTTGATCCGACAAACCCTCAGGTTCTATGGGTAGGAACCGGAGAAGCCAACATCTTCCGCAGTTCCCAAAATGGTGCAGGGATTTACAAATCTGAAGACGGCGGCAAATCCTGGAAACACATGGGTCTTGCTGACACCCTGACCATTGCCCGTATCGTTATCCATCCTGAGGATTCGGATACGGTCTATGTGGCGGCTGGGGGGCATGAATGGACAGACAATGAAGAAAGAGGAATCTATAAGACAACAGACGGCGGCCAAACCTGGAAGAAAATACTCTATAAAGGCCCGCGGATCGGCGGATATGACCTGGCTATGGACCCTGGAGATTCCAAAACCCTGTATGCTGCCCTCTGGCAGAGAATCCGCCTCAAATGGAATGACCCCCGCAACTTTACCGGCTATGACCAGAGCGGCATCTTCAAGACCACGGACGGAGGAAAAACCTGGAATCCCATAAACAACGGTCTTCCCGAGGCAATGCACATGGGACGGATCGGACTGGATGTCTGCCTTAAACACCCCAACACGCTTTATGCCCTGGTCGATAACTATGAAATCGCCAGAGAACTGACAGAAGAAGAAAAAGCTGATTCGTACACAAGCGCTTTGCCAGGGATCATCAAAGGAGCCACAGTATACCGCTCTGACGATAAAGGCGAAACCTGGCATCAAACAAGTGGGCTAACAGAACAGATGAAGGCTTTCATGATGCGCCATTCCGGAACATACGGGTGGGTCTTCGGACAAATCCGTGTGGACCCCAATGATCCTGACAGGGTTTATATCATGGGAGTTCCCTTGAGCGTCTCTACTGACGGGGGAAAGACCTTCAGGACCATAGGACGAAACGTCCATTCCGACCACCACGGAATGTGGATAGATCCTGACAACTCCAACTACGTCATCAATGTGAATGACGGCGGCATCGCTGTCTCTTACGACAAGGGAGAAAACTGGAGGACCTTTACGGACAATCTGCCTGTGTGCCAGTTTTTCAATGTTTCTTATGATATGGCCACCCCATTCCATGTCTACGGCTCCATGCAGGACCACGGCAGCTTCCGGGGAGAAGTCCGGAAACGAACCGCTTTCGGAAGATATGGAATGGCCATGCCCGGTTCCGGAGGAAATGAAATGGAGGGATACCAATCAGTGGAATGGGAATACACCCCAGGCGGCGAAGGCTCCACTCATGCCATTGACCCCAACAATCCTGACATCGTGTATTCCGCCGGATTTTATGGACACATCACGCGATCCAACCTTAAGACCGGAGAGGCAAAAAATATTTTTCCCCCTCAGACAAATGAAATCGATACACTCCGAGGTCAGTGGCTGGCTCCTATTATTTTATCCCCCAGTCATCCGGAAACCGTTTACCTTGGACTTCAATACCTGTACCGCTCCCGTTTTCAGGGAGATGTTTGGGAAAGAATCAGCCCGGATTTAAGCTACGGTAACAAAGACGAACTGGGTGACATCCCTTATCAGACCATCTTCGCTATAACAGAATCCCCTTTCAATCCTGACCTCATCTACGCTGGCACAGACGACGGAAAAGTTTGGGTTACCCATAACGGCGGAAAAAACTGGAAAGAGATCATGAACGGACTTCCCTACAGAAAATGGGTCAGCTGTATCGTAGCCTCTGAACACAATCCCTCTGTGGTCTACATGACACAGAACGGAAAACGAAATGATGACTTCAAACCCTATGTATGGATGTCGGACGATTACGGCCAGACTTGGAAAGACATCTCCTCGGGGATTCCCCTGGGACCTGCGAATGTGATCCGCGAAGACCCCATCGATGAAAACATCCTTTATGTGGGGACAGACGTCGGCGTTTATGTTTCCAAAGACAAAGGAAAAACCTGGGCTGTTTTAGGCGGAAATCTGCCCACTGTCTACGCCCAGGACCTTATCATCCATCCCAGAGACAATATCATTGTTGTGGCCACTCACGGACGCGGAATGTGGGCCCTTGATGCCAAACCCGTTAACGGCGGACAGCGCCGTTTTCGCTGGATGTACTGAGTTTCAAATCAATAGGTCAATACGCCTGGGGGCTTTTAAGCCCCCGGGCTTTTTTTGATTGGCCAGGTTAATAACATGGTTATTCACGAGTCGAGGTTGCAGCAGATGCGAGGCGCAGGGCAGGTTATATGTATTCTATGGTAGCCGGCGGTTTGGGTGTTATTTCATAAGCCACTCTCGTGACAGACGGGATCTCTTCGGTTATTCTTTCTGAAATCCTCTTCAAAATATCCCAGGGCACTTCGGTGGGCTCAGCTGTCATCGCGTCCCGGCTTTCCACGCATCTGATAATCATGATTTCTCCGAAATTTCTCTTCCCCTCTTTGACTCCGGTTCCCTTATCGGTCAGCAATACCGCAAACGCCTGAAAAGGTTCTAAAACCAGGATCTCTTCCTCCACGATTCGGGTGGCTCTGCTCACCTTTCGGACTCTTTCTTCTGTTACCTCGCCTATAATCCTTGTGGATAATCCCGGACCAGGGAAAGGCATCCTTTTGTACAGTTCCCTGGGAAGCCCTAAGGCCTTGGCCACTTCCCTTACCTGAGGCTTGAACAGTTCCTTTAACGGTTCTATGACCTTGAATCCATATCCCTTTTCCGAATCGATACCGATTTGTTCCAGAATATTATGCTGGGTTTTGATCCCGCCTCTGGTCTCGATGATATCAGCGGCAATGGTTCCCTGGATCAAATATTTCGCCTTACTTTTAAGAACAGCCTCTCCAAACACTTCATAAAACTTATTGCGAAAAGCTTTTCTTTTATCCTCAGGATCTGTGATACCCTTAAGCGCAGAGAAAAAACCGCTGCGGGCATTGATGACCTCCACTTTAATCCCCAGGTCTGAAAAAGCCCCGGATACGTACCTATCCTCATTCTCTCTCATCAGGCCGTCATCAATATAAATGACCTTTAACCGGTCCCCCAGTGCCTTATGCGCCAGCACCGTACACGTGGAACTGTCCACGCCTCCGGAAAGAGCAGAGATAGCCCTCCCCGAACCCACTGTATCTTTGATCTCACTGACTTTTTTTTCGATAAATTCCTTTACTTTCAAATCCAATACACCCTCCTCGTTAACCCGGGTAATTCATAAAAAGGCTTCCCCTGCCGCACTCCCTTACGGTCGTTCGCAGGGAGAGAAACCGCCTTGCCTCATGAATGATCCGTGTCAATCTCCTTTGTATTTTAAAATATACTTTTGATACTCTTCTTCAACCTCGCCTTCTTTGCGGTCTCCTTTATGGATGTAGATCCTGTAGCTAAGAGTGACCGGATCCTCCGGTTTGAGAACCATCGGCTCCAGTCCCGGCCAGGATACATTAAGTATGCCCGCATAACTGTTCCGTATAAGCCAGGAAGGCGGATAATCAGGATGGGAAGGGGAAACAAATACAGCCACCCCCGTTTTTTCAGCCGATAGATCCACCCATTTGAACGGCTGATTCGTGGAATCCTCTTGAAGCAGGCCCTGGTCCGTGGTCATCACAGCCCCTTTGAGGAAGGGGGCACCGCGGAAGCACAGTCCTCCGTATCCCTTATTTTGTTCCCGGGTTCCCTGAAGTGTGAGATCCCCTCCCACGGCTTCGATCACAAGCTCCACGTCGATCACTCTTCCGGCCGGACCAGCCGCATGGATACAGAGAGAAAGGGTTTCTCTTGCGACGGTTTCCTGTTCAGCCATCTTCCATATGTTCTCCACAGATAGAAAGGCTCTGCCGTTATCCGCCCTCAGTTCTAACCAACGGTTAAAGTGCTGCCTGAGAGAAGGTGTATGCGGATGCCACGTTTGGGTTTTTTGCCCTCTGGTTACAACCACAGGCCAGGTCCAGAAAACACCGTGGTGATGGGGATGGTCTCCGGAAAAATCATCTGTCAGCACCTGCCCTTCCAGGGAATAGAGAGGGTGTATGTAGCAGGACCTTATATGCTCGGGAGCGGCCCCGTTTTTCAACTGATCGCCGAAGCAGTACGTCAAAACTTTCTTCTCCCCTTCATAAATGGTCACAGTCCCTTTTTCTTTGTCTTCTGTAAAGCTCATCTGTCCGTAACCGAGTGTAAAGGCCAATCCCGCAAAAAGAACCACATAAAAAATTGACTTTATGAGATCTCCCATTTTTTCCCCCCGCTTTGTTTTAAAAGCTCCATCACCTTTTCTTCATCCACCTCAATGCCCAATCCCGGGCCTTCAGGCACAAAAGCGGTCCCGTTCTCTATGCGCACGGGCGTTTTCAAAACGTCCGCAGTCAAAAACTGGGGTCCGTTCAAAGCGGCCGGTGTCTTTAAACCATAAAACCCGTACAGAGCCAGTGAGGCGGCAAGGGAAATGTCCGGATCGGTCAATCCGCTTCCCAGCCAGATCAAATCGTGTTTGATGCAGAATTCAATCTGGCGTTTATTGGAAAGGAGCCCTCCGCACCTCTGGGGCTTCATAGCTACCCCATCAAGCATATCGAGTCTGGCAAATTCTTCAAGGTCTTGAGGGGACACCACCCCCTCGTCCATGATGATAGGCAGGGCTCCCTGCTTCTTGAGTTCCTGGTATCCGCTTATCTGGTTGGGGCGCAGGGGAGCTTCCAGCACATCCACTCCTGCCTTTGCTAGAAGCGGAGCGGCTTTCAAAGCCGTTTCCTTATCATAACCGCCGTTGGCATCCGCCCATAAAAAGGTCCCGGGCGCCTGGCGCCGTACCTCTCTGGCCAGAGCTGCATCAAAATCCGGATCCGGGCTGACTTTTATGTTGAAATGCCGGTATCCCTGTCTCTTTCCCTGTTCCATGACCTCTCCCGCATCATCCAGGTCCGTGACATTCACGGTCCAACTCAGAGTCAACGACTTCCCTGAAGGCCGCCCCCACATTTGGGCCAGAGATTTCCCGGATATTCTGCCTTTTAAATCATGAAGGGCCATATCTACACCCGCTCTTGTTATGGGCATGCCTGTGGAGAATCCGGGGGCCACTGCCTCATCCATTCTCCGGTGCGCTTCCTGGATGTCAGTAGGGTCCATCCCGATCAGAACCGGCGCAAAGTAATCGCGCAGCACCACTGTGGCTGTCTCCAGAGTCTCATAGCTCCATCTGGCAATAGGGAGTGACTGCCCCCAACCTGTAGCAGCGCTGTCCGTTGTGATTTTGACTATCACAGCAGCCCGGCCGGCTGAACCGTGAGGCCCGGTAAAGAACTTAAAATAGCCTTTCATGGGATAACGCACGGGAAAAAGCTCGATGCACTTTATTCTGGTATTTTTGCCTGATGACATCACAGGCACGGATGACCTGTTTTTTCCAGTAAAACATAAAGAAGCGGCTGTTATGGAAAACGTATGCAGAAAGTCCCTTCGTTTCATATCACCACTTTTTTCGGATATATCTCTGGTACCGCTCGCTGACTTTTCCTTTTTTCACATCACCCATATGCACCAGTATCCCCACACGCTGGGTCATGGATCGGCCTTTTTTTAATGTGAACGTATGACCGCTTTTCTCATCTGGCCGCCTTGGCCCGAAAGTGCCGTATTCGCGGGTCAGCCATCTATGCTTTTGTCCATCAGGCCACTGAAAAACAGCTACCCCCTCGGTTACGCCATGGACCGTGTTCGAGTAATCGGTCCACCGGGCATACTCCATATTTGTGCTCTCCTGGCCTCTGGCTCCCCTGTCCGATGTGATCACTCCACCCTTTTCTCCGCTAAAATCCGGATGCATCCGCAGATAAGGCCAGGCGTAGTGGACATCATCGCTAACAAACTCCACCTCCCCGTAAGAAGCCTTCAGCTCGAACTGTATGTCCAGGAAATATTCGCCCCGCCCCAGGTCATAAACCATCAACTGCCGGCATTCATCCAAAACAGGGATGTCACCGTCCATCTCCCAGACAAGCTCTTTTTCTATTTCAGCCCGGCTCTCGTACACCTCCAAGCGTGTGAATGTAACATGCCGGATGTGGTCGCAAAAAGGCGCTCCATATGTGTTTTCCCCGGTCTTCTGGCCGGAATAGAGTGCGTTGTAAAAACTCACTTCTCTCCCCCCTTTAAACCGAACCGTATCGGCAAACCAGAAAGCCCGGTGGTGAGGGTAGGGCTCGCCCTGCTGAAGAAGCATATTCTTACCGGAAGGACTTCTCAACGGCCAGTAATGAGGAAGATCCAGTGAGGGATGGTACTGATAGACCCATTTCTCCTCACCGTCTATGAAAACACAAAGGTATCCTTTTTCATCATCACGTTCGAGGCTGATCGAAGAGGGGGCTACCAGGGAGCTAGCTGCGCTCATCAGGCATAAAAAACTGAAAAAAAAGATATAAAGCGAAGCTCTCACTCTTTTCGCCATATACAATCCCGACTTTTAAATTCTCCTTCTTACTTATAATGTCCAGGGCTTCCGGTGGGAATAGTCCAGCCACTTATTGGCTTCATCATCGCCAATGAACCTCTCATCTTGAGGGTCCCACTTAAGCGTACGCCCTAATTTCATAGCGATATGGGTCATCACGCATACGGTGTTTGAACGGTGGCCCACTTCCACAGGAGCCGCCGGGTCTCTCCGGGTGCGCATACATTCCAGGAAATTTTTCATATGGTTTGTGCTGTGATAGAGCTTGACTTCATCATCCTTTATTTCCTGGCGAAGCAAATTTTCATCCGATGCTTTGATAGCCCCGCGCTGAACAAAAACCCAGCCTTTGCTTCCTTCAAAACGGACACCGGCCGGATCGCCGGTCTCCATGATGAGCCTTACGCCGTTTTCATACAAAGCCTCAGCCTTAAACGTGGTGTGCACATCGAAAAGACCCCTGTCAGGAAATTCGGCTTCCGCCTTGATCTCAACAGGACCGGAGTGTTCTGTCCCGTTTCCCCACTGGGCGATGTCGTTCATATGCGATCCCCATCCAGTGATCATCCCCAGGCAGTACCGCTCGATTTGAAGCCATCCGGGTCTGGTGTAACCGCGCTGGGGATGGACCCTGTCCTCTGAAAAAGGGGCTTCAGGTGTGGGCCCCATCCAGAAATCATAATCAAGATTTTTAGGCACGGGCATGGGCTGGGAATCTCCGGCCCCTTGGTCTTCCGGGAGCCAGACATATATGGTGCGGAGTTCTCCGATCCGCTGGTTGCGGGCAAGCTCACAGGCCTTAAGAAAATAAGGAGAGGAGCGCTGCTGGGATCCGACTTGA
>Ga0307421_1000299_pt1 | contig 32689 bp, 26 predicted proteins | sample SalMarWE160270MG_FD_202163 | JGI IMG/M metagenome (GOLD analysis project Ga0307421, IMG submission 202163) | Salt marsh sediment microbial communities from the Plum Island Ecosystem LTER, Massachusetts, United States - WE1602-70 | ecosystem: Environmental > Aquatic > Marine > Intertidal zone >... | reverse complement strand
AGTGTAACCTCTACAAAGATGAATATACTGTCTTTCTCAGGCAACTCGATGTTCTGCAGTTTACTGGCTCTTCGTCCATCGATATTCAACCTGAATTTTGAATCATCACCTCCGGCCAGCTCAATAGATGAAATAACAACCGGTTGAGAATGGGGGTTATAAACCCTGAAACTTTTTGTCGTGGAACCGATGGTGGTAAAAATAGTATCAAAAGTAACAGTGTCAGTTGAAAAATCAATAGCGGCACTACTGCTGGTAATAATATCATCCTTACGGCATTTCCCGAAAAACAGGATCACAGACAGCAGAAAAAAATATATGAACAACTTTTGCATAGGTAAATTCAATAAGCGGTAAAAATAATTAATTTGTAGTAGTTGTTAGTTATTATTTAATAATTCGTCCATCTAACCTGCATTATTCATAAAAATGAATGAGAATTATGTAATATGTTGAAGAACATTAAAATAACAAATTAGAAACGTGAAATTTATTTTTTCATTCATTTTTACAAAGCGCGCCAATTTCAGGGCATCTGCTTCGTTGCGAAAGCTTCACGGTAGGTAACTACAGCTTCAGCTTCCGACGCCTTGCATCTGCCCCAAACTTGACGCGTGAATAATACAGGCTAAACTATTAACTTATAAACGTAAGATAACATTTAAAATTATTTTTTAAACCATTAAAGCAGTATTCACGTATATGTGTATATTTTGTATCCAAACAAATCCTGTATATTTTATTATATTTGGTTGTTTAAACATATTATTTCTATAACCTTATCATACGAATGAGAATAGTTCGAGCTGAGATGTCTGATCTTGTTGAGATACTCTATCTGGTAAAGGAGTGTGTTACCGACATGAATGCCCGGGGATTAAAATACTGGAACACATTTTATCCGGGAAGTGAGATCATAATCCGTGACCTGCAAAGCAGGTCGATTTTTCTGATCAAAGACAATGAAGTATGTAAAGGTATGATCACACTGGATAAAGATGCTCCAGGCAATTACAAAAACATGGAGTGGCATTCAGGATCGGAAAAAGTATTATATGTCCATCGCATGGCAGTCCATCCGAAATGGAAAGATGCCGGAATTGTTGAAATGCTGATCGGCCAGGCCGAACAATATGCCAGGGATAATGAATTTACCAGTATAAGGCTCGATACATTCAGTAAAGACAGCTTTTCGTCGGATATGATCACTGCCCATAATTTCAAAAAGGCCGGCGAATTTCTTACCGAATACCAGAAAACTCCTTTCTATTGTTATGAAAAGGAGATCTGATTTTCATCAATTCTATAATGTGATCGGTATCCCCCGGTAAAAATCAAGTATCTTAATGCTGAAATAATACTCGTACTTTGCCTGTAATAACTGTGATTGTGCAGATATAAGATCATTCTTTGCCTGGTTGTAATCCAGTGAATTCACCAGTCCCACATTGAATTTTTGCTCCGCGTACTTAAAGGCTTCTTCATTGGATACAACAGCCTGTTGTGCTGCCCTGAACTTTTCCAATGCAGCCACTGCATCTGCCCTGGCCTGCTGAATTTCCTTGTACAACTGCTGTTTTGATAATTCAAGCTGGAGATCCGCGTCGCTCAGATTGATCTTTGCCTTCTGAATACCTGTATTTACAGCCATCCTGTTGAAAATTGGTATGCTGAGATTTAATCCTACCTGTTTATACTGGTTATCTTTTAGCTGATCTTTAAATACCCATTCATTGTCCGGATGCAAAGGATCACTGATATTTAAAGTATATCTTGTTGTGTAATAAGCACTCAGACTTAATTCAGGAGCCAGCTGCCCCCTGGCCATATCAAGATTTTTCTTAGCAGATAATACACTGTATTGTGCACTTTCAATTTGCGGTAACTGTAAACCTTCCCTGTATATATCGTCTACCGGTGGAATAGCATATTCCCCAACAGCAAGGATCCCGGGTATTTTTATTTCAAATCCTTCGGCAGAATCCAAATCAAGGATCTGGGTAAGGTTCAGATATGAAATATGAAGGCTGTTCTGACTGTTGATCAGGTTTACCTGCTCATTGGCAGCCTGGGCCTGTATCCTCAGCAATTCACCACGGGCAACATTACCTACCTCAACCAGCTTTCGTGTCCTTTCCACCTGCTGGTTTACCACATCAAGCTGTTGTTCGGCAATATTAACTATTTCACGGTCAAACAATATCTGCAGATAAGCCCCGGCAATAGACACTGCAATATCATTTTTCGCCTTTTCCAGTTCAGCCCTGCTTGATAAAAATTCATACTCGTTCAACTGAATGTTATTGTAATTCCGCAGTCCTTTGAAAAGTCCTACAGAACTTCCAATACCCATACTACCCTGCTGCTTTTCACTGGTTTCCCAGCTATATATTTCAGTATTAAGGGAACGTCCTGAACTATATGTATGTTCCGCGCTCCCGTTCAGGTTAGGTAAAAGGTCGAACTTCGCCTGATTATAGTTTTTTTTCGAAATATCGGTCATCAGTTCCTGCCTCTTGATCCGGATATTATTCTTATGCGCGTAATCAATGCATTCTTCTATTGACCATGGATTTTGTGCATATGCCGCAGTACCTGACAGAACAATACTAAAAATCAGATAATAAAGTTGGTTCGGTTTCATTTAACATAAAATTTAATTAAACTTAGCTTTTTCGAATGAATACAAATATATCATTGTTTTTTTCCCCTGCAGGATCGGTAATGTTAAAAAATCTTATAAAAGATATTCCGCGGCTATGAATATGGCGGATTGTTACTTTTAAAGCACCTGTTTTATGTTCTCCGTCACAACATGCCCGTCAAACAACTGAACGATCCGGTGGGCCTTATCGGCATCCGACGGTGAATGGGTTACCATTACAATGGTTGTGCCATCGCCATTCAGTTCGGTAAGCAAATTCATCACCTCCTCCCCGTTTGCAGAATCCAGGTTACCTGTCGGCTCATCGGCAAGAATCAGGCCCGGATTTGCCACCACAGCCCGGGCAATAGCCACACGTTGCTGTTGCCCCCCCGATAATTGTTGTGGAAAATGCTTTTTACGGTGCGTAATTTTCATCCGGTCAAGCACATCTCCCACTTTCTTTTTTCGTTCTGATGAAGAAACCCTGAGATAAAGGAGGGGCAATTCAACATTTTCAAAGACAGTGAGTTCATCAATAAGGTTGAAACTCTGAAAAACAAATCCTATATTTCCTTTGCGCAGATTTGTACGATGACGCTCTTTGAATGAAGATACTTCATTACCCCTGAACCAGTATTTTCCACCTGTTGGATTATCAAGCAACCCGAGAATATTCAGTAAGGTGGATTTGCCGCATCCGGACGGCCCCATAATGGCTACAAATTCACCAGGCTGAACAGCCAGGTTCACCTTGTTTAATGCAGTGGTTTCCACCTCATCAGTGCGAAAAATTTTTACAAGATTTTCTGTTTTTATCATTTTCTTAAAAATTTGAAAATACTAAATAATAAATTAGTTTATTTTAGCTGTATTGTTCACGTGTCAGGTTTGGGATATATGCAATATGCCGGTATCCTGATTGTTGCAGTTTAAAATGATTTACTTCAATATCAGCTTATCCACGTTGCCAAAATTATCATAACCTGATACAATGACCTTTTCTCCTTCATATAGCCCGTCAAGCACTTCATAGTATCTCGGGTTCTGGCGACCGATATGAATTGAACGCTTTTCAGCAACTCCTTCTTTCTCATTGACTACAAATACCCATTGTCCGCCTGTACTTTGATAAAACCCGCCCTTTGCAATTAATATAGCATCTTCGGGCTCACCAAGTTCCAAACGTATACGTGCAGTCTGGCCTATCCGGATCCTTTCGGGAACGGGACTGGTAAATTCCATGTCAACGGCAAATGTCCCGCTTTTCACCTCGGGATACACTTTAGTGATCACCATTTTATGATTCTCTCCCGCAAAGTCAAACTCTCCTTTCAGTCCTCTGTTAATCCGGGCAATATAATGTTCATCAATCTCCACGCGCATTTTATATGAATCGAGGATATTGATAGTGCCGATCCGTGTACCGTAGCCTACCACCTCACCCACCTCGGGATTTAAGACTGCCAGTTCACCGTTAACGGGTGCCCTGACATTCAGGTTATCCAGCCTTTTGCGCACAAGATCCAGGTTATCCTGCATCCGGGCAACCGATTCTTCAGATATTTTCAGCCTTTTTGCGATAAATACCGAGTCCTGATAATATTTCTGTTTTTGGAGTTTAAGCTGCTCTTCCGCAAGTTCCAGTTGTTCTTTTGAATATTCATACTCTTCGTCTGATATATGCTTTTCGGCGTAAAGCTTGTTGTTATAATCAAAAGTCCTTCTGAGCTTCTTTATCTCATACCTTAGCTCAAGGATACGTGACCTCGAGTTGAGTTTTTGATTATCGAGATTTATCCTCGTGGAGTTCAGGTCATTAATAGCCCTTTCCACGCTTGCTTCGTTACTTGATATCTCAAGCAAAAGATTTGTATTGCTCAGTTGGAGGATCACATCCCCTTGTTTTACCAGGTTCCCTTCATCAATGATGATCTCTTCCACTCTCCCGCCCTCCACTGCATCGAGATAGATGGTTTTAATGGGTTCAACCGTACCGTTAACTGAAATATAATCCTGATACTTATCATAGATCACTTCACGGATGGTTATTTTCTCCGAATCCACATTTAATTTTGCACTTTTATCTCCAAACAGGATCTTATAAAAGACAAGCAGGATCAATATCACGGAAACACCAATCCAGATGATCCTCCGTGTATGTTTATACTTATTCTCTATCTTACGATCCATGCCATCCATAACCACAAAATCTTTTTTCTGTCAGGGCTGAAATTTACATTAATTATGCCAAAAATATTATCGCCCTGTTTTACTGCTACTTACAATAAATATAAAAAATATATTCCAAATAATGCTGTACGAATATGTTACAGAAACAGTCCGATATCGAACAAGTGCAATATATTAATTACATTTGTCTTTGCAGAATTAAATGAAGAAATAAACGTTTAACAATTGTATATTTTAGAGGCATGAGTGAAAAAAGTGGGAATATTTTAGTGGTTGATGATAATGAAGATGTGTTGTTCGCTCTGAAATTACTGCTAAAACCACATGCAGAAAAGATTGAAACCATCAGCCGGCCGGCAGAGATCCCGGAATTAATGATGAAGGAATTTTTTGATGTTATATTCCTTGACATGAATTTTACCAAGGATGCGATCAGCGGTCAGGAAGGATTTGACTGGCTTGGCAGGATCCTTGAGATTGATCCCAACGCGGTAGTTATATTCATCACAGCATATGGTGATGCCGAAAAGGCAGTGAAAGCGATCAAATCAGGTGCTACGGATTTTGTGCTAAAACCATGGCAGAATGAAAAAATGCTGGCTACTCTCTCCTCTGCTATCAAACTGAGAAAATCAAGACTGGAGGCTGATGAATTGCGAAGCAGGCAGAAAGAAATAACGGCAATGCTTGACCAGCCTTTTCACGAATTTATTGGGAACTCACCGGAAATGCAGGAGGTTTTCACCACCATAAAAAAAGTGGCGAAGACAGATGCCAATGTGTTGATACTGGGAGAGAACGGTACCGGAAAAGAACTTGTGGCAAGAGCATTGCATCGTAATTCATCGCGCAGTGAAGAAGTATTTATCAGTGTTGACCTCGGATCTATCAGTGAGTCACTTTTTGAAAGCGAACTTTTTGGACATGAAAAAGGTGCCTTTACGGACGCCAAAAAGGAAAAGCCGGGAAGATTTGAAATAGCCTCCAAAGGAACCCTGTTTCTCGACGAGATCGGCAACTTGTCAATGCCCTTGCAAACCAAGCTGTTAACAGCCATAGAACGAAGGGAAATCACCCGTGTTGGTTCAAATAAACCTGTTTCAGTGGATGTTCGGTTAATTTGTGCTACCAATAATGATATTCACACCCTGGTAAATGAAAATAATTTCCGGCAGGACCTGCTGTACAGGATCAATACAGTAGAAATACACCTTCCCCCCCTGCGTGAACGTACAAATGACATCCCGCTTCTGGCCAATCACTTTTTAAAAATTTATTCAAAAAAATACCGGAAACAAATTAAAGCCATATCACCCGCGGCGATAAAAAAGCTTAACCACTACTCATGGCCGGGAAATGTACGGGAATTGCAGCATGCCATTGAAAGGGCCATCATTTTAGGGGAATCATCCATCCTGGAACCTGATGATTTCATTCTTTCTTCCCCGGTGAAGAAAACAAATGAAATGGAGCTGGATACATATAACCTGGATGAAGTTGAAAAAAAGATCATTTCCAAAGTACTTAAACAAAACCAGGGAAATATTACACAGGCTGCACAGGAGCTAGGCCTTACCAGAACATCACTATACCGGAGAATGGATAAATATGGTCTTTAAGAATTTTCGTACAAACATCATTATCAGGGTATTGATACTGGCAGGTTCAATATTCCTGTTTTTTTATTCGTTTCAGACCAATTATTTTATTACACCGATAATTATTGCAATTGTTATATTTTTTGAGATATCGGCTTTGATCCGTTACCTTGACAAGACCAACCGGGAACTTACAAGTTTCCTGGAATCTATACGTTTTGCCGAATTCAGCCGCTCTTTTCAGATACAGGGCATGGGAAGTTCGTTTGATGAACTGAACAGGGCTTTCAATGATGTGATCCGGGACTTTCAGAAAGTACGATCCGAAAAAGAAGAACACTTTCACTATTTGCAAACCATTGTGCAAAATATTGATGTCAGCCTGATAGCCTATAAAAAAGACGGCAACATTGAACTGATAAATAAAGCGGCTAAAAAGCTTTTTCAGTTCAGCGGACTGAAAAACATAAAGATGCTTGATGCTATCAGTCAGGAACTGGTAGATACTCTTTTTGAAATTAAACCCGGGGAAAATAAACTGGTAAAGATCCGCTTTGATGATGATATTTTACAACTGGCATTATATGCAACTACGATCAAGATAAAGGATAATATTATCACCCTGGCAACAATTAAGGATATTCAGAATGTTCTTGAAGAACAGGAAACCGAAGCATGGCAAAAACTGATCAGGGTGCTGACTCATGAGATCATGAATTCCATTACACCTATAGCTTCACTGTCCTCAACGCTTGATCTTATGCTGAAAAGTCTGACAGATAATAAAGATAAGGATGAGAATATATCGATAGAAGCTGTAAACCTGGAGGAAATACAACAGGCACTGCAGACCATTAACCGGCGAAGCACCGGGTTACTTCATTTTGTGAATACCTACAGAAACCTTACCCGTATACCAAAGCCAAATTTCAGGGTTTGTCAGATGAAAGAACTTTTAACCAATATTCAACGGTTGATGGAGAAAGAAATAACCGAAAAAAATATATCACTAACTACTACCGTTGAACCGGAAGATATTACATTTACCGCGGACGAACAACTGATTGAACAGGTGCTGATCAATCTTGTCAGGAATTCGGTATATGCAATTAACAGACGCCGTAAGGGAAAGATCATACTTAAAGGCTTCAGGAACAAACGGGGCCAGGTAACAATACAGGTTGTCGATAACGGGCACGGGATATTAAAAGATGTAATTGATAAAATATTCATACCCTTTTTTACCACTAAATCATCAGGTTCGGGTATTGGCCTGAGCTTATCACGGCAGATCTTACGTTTACACAACGGCACTATCTCTGCACAGTCAGTGCCTGACGAGGAAACTATTTTTACTCTGACATTTTCATAACCGGATAAAACAAATTTAGTTAAATGGAAACGATCGGACTGGGCACAACGGACGACCTGACAGATAATATATCATGAAGGCATTTCGATGCCTAATTGTTTCGAACCGCTTGGGGAGCGGTTCGACCTACTTTTTTACTCCCCTGACGGGTCGTGAGACCGCCTTCGGCTAAGTTCAACAGCAAAAAAAGTAGGCAAAAATGCCGCCGCTGACATGATTTTCCTAAAAAATCAAGCGGTTTTTATGGAACGGTGACCTTTTTGCTAACTTTTCGCGTGGAAGACAAAAAGTTAGTCGAACTGCCTTGCGGGCAGTTCGAAACCCCAGCCCCCGGGAAGGCATATTAAAACAATCCTTTTTAAAATTAGAGCCTCGGTTTAACCGGAAAAACCCTTAAGCTTTTTTCTACCTTCAATATCAATATACAGCGTAAATTGTTGCGAAAAATCAAGAATTCCGGGTATCAGATGCAGTGAAAAGCTCACTTTGGATCTTATCCGGCCTGTTTCTATGGGAATAAGAAAAAAATCCAGCCTCCCGTATTCCTTTGCTTTGTAAAAACCGTCACCAGTCATTACAGTCATGCCTTCATAATATGTACCCCTGTTTGTTTCATTATATGAAGGAGGGCTTAGCGCCCTGAAATAACTCCCGGAAAAACCCAGTCGCCGAAACTGCAGTGCAAGCGCTGAATACCAGCCTTTTTTAAAGCTCAGGTCATATAAGCCCCTTGCACGGTCATATGATAGGGCAATACCTGTGTATGCTTCAGTTTTTTCAAACAGATCAATTTCCGGCCTGATCCCGCCAACTGCCAGAATTCCGCCATTATCACGCAGATGATCATCAGGATTATGTATGGCAGTACCTGCAAAATGATACATCAACAGATCCTGCTGAAGAAAGAAAATATCAATATTCTGCCTTGCCGACACACGGACCATAAATGTCTCCCGCTTTGTATCCGACTGCCTGCTTGTCCAGTCAAGCCATCCGTGCAAATATCCCCACTCCCTGTCAAACCCCAGGTAGAGGCCCTCAATATTCGGCCGGTAGTAATTTATCGTATCGTTCAGCAGCATCCGGGGTGTCTTTGCAATATCCCGCCGGGGAAATGCACCTATACTTAATGCAGCGAAATCACCTTTATGCTGAAAATACATGGTTATATCAGGATATAATAACTCTCCCCTGCTGCCAAATTCATATAAGAAATCCAATCCGAATAAAAACCGGTTATTATCATCTGCCAGAAAACCTGTTTCAGCTGATATCCTTGATCCGAACATGGTTCGCGGGGCAACATAATCATTAAAATATTCCCGGTTATCGAAGAAGCCGTTAAAAGACGATCTCCATAACCAACTTTGTGCATTTACCGGTATTACCAATAAAACCAGAAATATTGTTGCGAAAAAAAAATTACGAACTGATAACATTGAAGATGCTTTTTTTACGCAATATTAGTTAATTTGCAGATCAAAAGGAAAAAAGTTCTTCCTTGTGCTTCAGTTGTAAGACAAAAATCTGCATCTGAATTATTTGCCTGATTGTAATGATATATCTTTAAGCAGGGAAACTGACAATAATAATGAAAAATATCTTAAGCAAATTAGACAATACTCCCCATAGTTCCAAAATCATTTATTTTTATCTTCTATTATGGTTGATCATAAACTTACTACAGGCAGGATTAACACCTTTGCATTCCGATGAAGCATACTACTGGATGTATTCCAAAAATCCGGATTGGGGATTTTTCGATCATCCGCCCTGCATTGCACTATTGATCAGGGCTGGTTACGGTATTATCCCCAATGAGCTGGGTGTACGCCTTTTCCCTGCTCTTATGGGCACGCTGACACTCTGGCTTATTTACACATTAATCGAAACGGAAAATAAAAAGTTATCGCTTTTTATAATGCTTACTTCCTCCGTTATCCTGTTACAAACACATGTTTGCGGCTTTCTGGCATTACCGGATATTCCCGTTGTGTTTTTCAGTGCATTATTCCTGTTACTATATCGTAACTACCTGGTGGAAGATAAAGCAAAATGGTGGATACTGCTGGGCATTACAGGGGCATTGATGTTATACAGCAAATATCATGCTGTTCTTGTTTTTATATTTATCCTGCTCTCGGATATTAAAATTACGCGCCGCAGAAGCTTCTGGTATATTGTTACTATTATCGTTGTAGCTGTCATCCCGCATTTGTTATGGCAAATAAACAAGGATTTCCCGACTTTTACCTATCATCTTTTTTCCCGTTCACGGCCATATAAATTTGACTACACGGTTAATTATTTCTACAGCCAGGTACTTATCGCGGGACCGCTTGTTGGAGTCATTATTCTTTACCATAGCTTTAAATTCAGGACCTCCGGCCGGTTTGAGCGATCCATGAAATTTATACTTGTAGGATTTTTGTTGTTTTTCTTTTTTTCAAGCTTCAGGGGACGCGTTGAGGCTCACTGGACAGCCATAGCATATATCCCTATGCTGGTATTGGCTTATAAGGGTATCCTGACGGCTAAAAAAGCGAATAAATGGATAAACTTTCTTTTTCTTCCGGGTATTATTCTGTTTTTGATCATTCGTATACATTTAGTTTTTCCCATTATTCCTGATAAATGGGTTCATATTAATGAGTTTAAGGACTGGCGATCATGGGCGGATGATATAAAACAATTTGCCGGAGATAAAAAGGTTGTATTCTACAATTCTTTCCAGGACCCTTCAAGATATTCATTTTATGCCGGTGAAAATGCATATGTAATTAACAATATCTACTACCGGCAAAACCAGTATGATATATGGCAATATGAAGACTCCGTAAGGGGGGAGGATATCCTGTTCATTAGGGCACGCGGAGCAAAAGACACACTTCATACAAGTATCGGGCTTGACTACCCCTATAAGTTCATAGATAATTTTTTTTCATATAACAAGATAAAAATCAGCCCTTTGCATAAGCAATATTCATTCCCCTCCAATGCCCTGGTAAGAATTCCTGTACTGATCTCAAACCAGTATAATATTCATGTTGATTTTAATGAAATGGCCGGGGCACCTGCCTTCACAACATATTCTTTAATTCACAGGGGGGAATTTTTACATACCCGTAAATTTTCAGCACAGGATATCCTGCATTCCCTGGATCCGGGTGAACATATAATGGAAACGCTCAAAATAATGACACCTGAAAAACCCGGTAAATACGAACTCATGATATCAATAGGAACAAAACATCTTTATCCCGCCTTTAACAGCAGGATCATTCAATTGTCCATCCACTGATTTTTTTCATACAGAGGTTACTTTTTCCTGCTTTTACATATTAACAAATATAGATTTGCAGCTTGCATCAGGAAAAAACCCAATGTTGATTATTTATGAGTATGAATTTTTCAAAAACCTTACCCGATTGGTCGAACCTGCATTTTCTCATTGCTGATGATGACTATTACAGCTGTTTTTACCTTGAAAAACTCATCACCAGGACCGGTGGAAAAACCATCTGTACTACAAATGGCGTTGAAGCCGTAACGGCATGCCTGAAAAATCCCTCTGTTTCGGTTGTGCTCATAGATCTGATCATGCCGGTGCTTGACGGGTATGAAACCCTGAGGTTAATCAGAAAATACAAGCCGGAAACAATTTTAATCGCGCAAACAGCTTTTGGTTTCAGATCAGAAGAACAAAAGTGTAATAAAGCCGGGTTCGACGGTTATCTTTCAAAACCTATTTTGCCCGGCAGTTTTTATAAAACCATTTCAAAAACGATAATGAATAAAAGCAATCATCTACGAATAATTCAAAGATAATCTATAAGCTTTTCAAGCTTATTGGCACGTGAACCTTTGATTAATACGGATGCATTTTTTATTTTATGGTCCTTCAGCCATTCAATAAGATCATCAACCCTGCTGAAATAATAATCATCTCCTGTTTTGAACGGATAAAAACATTCTCCAACAAAAAATACCATCACATCGGGCGTTTTTCGCAAAAAACCGACAAGCTTTTTGTGTTCCTCATTGCTGTATTTACCCAGCTCGCGCATTTCTCCGATAATAAGGATTTTTTCATCCTTATCTTTCTGTGATAAAAAACTGGTCAGTGCCGCGTACATGCTTGTGGGATTGGCATTATAGGCATCAAGGATCACACGGTTGCCGGTTGTGTTTATCACCTGCGAGCGATTATCCGCGGGAATATAACTTTCAACTGCCCTTTTGACCTGTTTCAAAGGAATATTTAAAAATATCCCGATAGAAATTGCAGCTAAAACATTCTCAAGATTATAATCACCTGAAAGCCTGGTAACAAACTCTGTTTTGTCTCTCCTGCCTCCCTTTTTAATTACCAGATTGAACTTTAAAAAAGGAGAAGCCGACAGCAGCTCACCATAGAGATCCAGGGAAGTACCTGTACCATATGGTACTGCTTTAATACCCCGCGGTAATATATTTTTCAACAGGTCATTATTATTATTATAAAAAATAATTTTCCCCGGGGAAGACAAATATTCATACATTTCCCCTTTTGATCTTGCCACACCCCCGATATCACCGAATCCTTCAAGATGAGCTTTCCCGATATTGGTGATCAAACCCATATCAGGTTCGGCAATATTGCACAATTCACGTATCTCGCCGGGATGGTTAGCCCCCATTTCAATAACTGCATACCGCGTTTCTTCCTGCATTGACAATAAGGTTAAGGGTACACCTATATGATTATTAAGGTTACCTTTTGTCGCTATCGTTATGAATTTTTCCGATAACACGTTTTTTATCAGTTCTTTGGTTGTAGTTTTGCCATTCGAGCCTGTAATTGCAATGATTATGGCTTTTAACTGATGCCTGTGATAATTGGCAAGATTCTGCAGGGTTTTCAAAACATCTTCAACCAGGATAAGCTTTTCGCCGGAAGCATACTGTTTCTCATCAACAATGGCATAAGACGCACCTTTGTCAATTGCTTCGTGTGCATACATGTTCCCGTTAAAGTTTGAACCCTTTAACGCGAAAAAAACAGAACCCTTTTTTACAGAACGTGAGTCTGTAGAAATCTCCGGATGGCTACGGTATAGTTGATATAACTTCTCAATTTTCAAATTGGCAATAATTGTAAGTTATTATTCAGTTAACTAAAAAAACCTCATTAAATATAATGAGGTTTTCTTAATTAGTGTCTGTCCATAAAGTCCCATTTGCTGCGTTACGCTTGTCCGAAAATTGCTCATTTACGACTAGTAAACTCCGCATTTTCGGACTGCGCAAGCCTTGCAAATGGAACTTTCTGAACAGACACATGTCCGGTTAAACATTTTGACTACTTTATTGACAGACTCTAATTTAATATATTTTATTTGCCACCCGGACTGCCCACGCGGATCATAGCACACCGGAATCCCAGGTCATCCCTGCTGGCTTCTTCATCAAGATACCTTCTTGTGCCGGGACTCATCCAATAAGCCCTGTCTCTCCATGAACCTCCTTTATAAACCCTCACATGATCCGATATCAGCGAGGATTCATCACCAGGCTCCTGTGAATACATGCGTTGCGAACCACGTTCCTGATCAGCCGCATCTGCAGACCAATCACTTACATCAGCCACACTTGATTCGTAATCACCGTCACGGTAGTTTCTGTAATCTGCTTTTCTGTAATTAAACCTGTCCATGGCTTCTTCATCCGTTATCTCACGATAGCGTAACCTTCCGAGACTGTCTTTCTCGGCAACATTTCCTTCTTCATCGCGTACAAGAGTTTGAAATACATTGCCACGGAAAGGATTGAATTCATTAAAATCCTGGAATGTAAGCGGCCTGTATACATCCTGAACCCATTCGTTAACATTCCCGGCCATACAATATAAACCGTAATCGTTTGGCCAGTATGAATCAACAGGTGCAGGCACAGTTGCATTATCATTAAGATCACCGGCAACACCCATAAGGTCACCCCGGCCACGAACAAAGTTGGCTCTCATTTCACCACGTACTTTTTTAGCATCATGCCTTACATTATGACCATCCCATGGATATACCCTGCGTTCGTATATACGTTCTTCGTATGAATTACCGATAAGCGCCAGTGCCGCGTATTCCCATTCGGCTTCGGTAGGAAGGCGGTATCTCGGAAGCAGCAATCCGTCTTCCAGGCGGACCCTTCTTGTTTCAGAGTTAGGATCAAGAGAAGGAAGGTTTTGATCTACTACGCCTTCGTACTGGCCTGCAATATAAGCCTCGGTATTGAAGTTTTCTTCACCGATCTGATTCGGATCGGGTAATAAAATCCCTTCGCGTATTAATATTCTTTCATTTACACGGTCGGTTCTCCATGTACAATAATCCGTTGCCTGTAACCAGTTTACACCAACAACAGGGTAATCATTATATGAAGGATGCCTGAAATAATACTGCCCATATGGCTCGTTATATGACATCGGTCTTCGCCATACGAGAGTGTCAGGCAAGGCCTTCCTGTGTACTTCAGGATAATCAACAAACACTCTTGATATCCAGTAAAGATATTCCCTGTAATCAACGTTTCTAATCTCAGTTTCATCCATGTAGAACGAACTTACCGTAACCCTTCTCGGTATATTATTCCAATCGTACAGTAAATCCTGTTCAACACGCCCCATGACAAAGGTACCTCCTTCAATCATCACCAAACCGGGACCTGTTTCCTGATCATAACCGAACTTGACTTCAAATCCGCCATTATCCGGATCATTGTATTCCCAGCCGGTGGTTGTTGATGAATTACGTCCTCCCCCGCCACATGAGGTTATAAAAAGAGCTAAAACGAACAGCAGAAAAATTGCTGAGATTTTTAATTTCATGACTCTATGATTTTTATTTTCAAATATAAAATAATAATTCGTTGTTCTGATGATATGGTTTAGAAAAAAAACTAAATATCGGGGCATTTTATTGCCCCGCGTTTCTTTCTTTTGCTTTTATACTGAAATTCGATCAAAAATGTTACTTCATGAGCCCCCATCTTTGATAAAAAAAAATGATTGCCCGACAAATTTACATCATAACTGTACACGAAACTATAATTTGACAGTGATATTCCCAGTAAAAAAATTGCCGCATCAAAATGAAAACCAAGATCCTGCCGGAGCCATACACCCATTATCAATGGCTCATAATGGACGGTCGTGCCATAATTTAACTGTTGATAACTTTGTTGCTGATGATAATGAATTCCGGGCATCAGAAAAATTGATTTTCTTCTGTAATGTGTATTAACATCTATTATTGCATGTGCATGCAGGGAATATCTTCTTTGTAACCTGTTTTCAATAACTGACTGGTCGCTGATCACAGGCTGCAACAGATGATGAACAGCAAAACCGGCCGTATACTTCTCATCAAACTCTCCGAGAAAACCAATTGAAAAATCAGGATAATGTGTTGTATAACCCGGCACTGATTCTCCGTTTGTGCCCATTCCCATGCCATACAGCAGATCCGACTCGAACTCAAAACCATCTGCTGACAGGTTCCTGAATGACAAGGACGCCTGAATGCCTGCACCTATCCTTGTACGCCGGTCAAGATTGATATAATACCCGTATATACCATTGACCGAAGTAGTGGATAATACACCCTGCTGTATTGCATCATTAGTAACGTGCAATCCCAGTCCCCCGTGTAAAAAACTCACAGGTTGAGCGTAGGAAGCAGAATAAGTAACATAAGTTGCCGACAGTCCCGGCCATTGGTTCCTGTAAGTCATGGTAACTTCCGCATTATCCAGCATGCTGGCAGTGGCCGGATTTATGTAAACCTGATTATCAAGATAATTGGAGAAAATAAAATCCCGCGCAAAAAGGTTATCACCTGCAGCACCAACCAAAACACCCATTATTATATACCTTAATTTCACCAAAAGCCAATTATTAGTGTCTGTCCATAAAGTCCCATTTGCCGTGTTACGCTTGTCCGAAAATTGCTCATTTACGACAAGTAAACTCCGCGTTTCCGACCCGGGCGAGCCTTGCAAATGGAACCTTCTGAACAGACACATGTACGGTTAAACATTTTGACTACTTTATAGACAGGCTCTAATTAGTGTCATATTTGATACGGATTAATTTGTTAAAACAATGCTAATACCTTCTGTAATACAAAATCACATAAAATAATATGACTATTTTTACGTTTTTGTAAATATATAAAATTGTACGGTCACAAAATTATCAAACTGCATTCACTTATGTACCGAATACCGGTTATCTTTCTTCTTGCTGTTGGTTTCAATCTTTCTGCCCAAAATGTTCAGCGTAATATAAGATGGACATCCAACATTTACCATAATGATCAGATAAACGAAGAAAATGATGAACCTATTGTGACAGAATGCCTGCATTTTGAAGGTGCGGAATATCCTGGCGCAGATAACAGGTTGCCATGGTATTATGAATTGATCGATGCAAAAGACGCCGGGACAAATATTGGAATTGTTCTGGAAAATAAAAAATTTGAGGTGGTACCGGAACAACAGTTGTCCAATATCAAAAACCTGACCGGTTTGCCAAACAATATCCAACCCTTGGTGAATACCGCTATAAGCAGAAAACAAAAAAAGATACAGCTTAGCTTTATCCCCTTACGCTATAATGATTCAACAAACCGGGTGGAACGTCTGACCGGATTTACTGTCCGGCAGTTCAGCACAAAATCCACCTCCGGCGGATTAACCCCGAAATCCCTCACCCGATCCTATGCAAACAATTCCGTTCTGGCCACCGGCAAATGGTATAAAATAAGAATTGCTGAAACAGGTATCTATAAGATCACGTATGATAAGCTGGTTGAACTGGGTTTTAGCAATCCGCAAAATATCCGTGTTTACGGAAACGGGGGCCGGCAATTGCCATATATGAATAATGTGCCACGGCCGGACGATCTGCTAAATAATCCCGTATATATTCACAAAGGCGGCGACGACACATTCAATAGCGGTGATTATATTTTATTTTACGGGCAGGGACCGGTTACCTGGGAATATGATACAATTTCGGGGATGTACCTTCATAACAAACACTTATACTCCGAATATTCTTACTATTTTCTTACAACAGACCGGGGTGCGCCGGCAGAAGCCGGCACTCAGGCTGTTCCCGGGGAAGCTCCCGGGCTGACTATTAATACTTTTGATGGTTACGATTATCATGAAGAAAACCTTTATAATCTTATTAAATCCGGAAGACGGTGGTTCGGTGAAAAAATCGGATCCTCGTCGGGATTTTCAACCTCTTTTACTTTTCCCGGTATCATCACTTCCTCCCCTGTAAAAATTAAAATTGAAGTGGCCAGCCAATCAGGTTCTGTCTGCCGTTTTACAGTGAATGTAAATAATCAGCATACCGGCACAATTAGTGTATCAGGGGTGTCTAACAAGTATGAATTTGCAAAAACCGGAAGCCTGTTAACCGGATTCAGTTCAAATTCTGAAAACATCAGCCTTAACATTAAGTATGACGGCATATCGACAAATGACAAGGGATGGCTCGATTATATCGATATCAACGCGAAACAATCACTGCGTTACAATAATACACCTCTTTTTTTCAGAAGTACAGAGGCATATGATAATGCAGATGTTGTGAAGTATGAGATCTCAAATGCTAAAGACGGACTTATAGTGTGGGATGTCACGGATCCCGACAAGCTGAAAAAAATGAACACAAGCATTTCAGGTTCGGTGATCAGTTTTGTTGGCCGTGCTGATAAAATCAGGGAATATGTTATTTTTGACAGATCAGGGCAGTTCCCCTCGCCGGATACTGATGAGGAAAAAAGCGATATAGGATCTATTGAAAACCAGGATCTTCATGCTGTAAACCCCCACGAAATGATTATTGTAAGCCATGAAAATTTTATTGACCAGGCCGGTCAGCTTGCTGATTTTCATCATGAAAAAGACAATATGAGTGTATATGTGGTAACACCCGAAAAGATCTATAACGAATTTTCATCAGGCAAACCCGATGTAAGTGCCATACGTGACTTTTTGAAAATGGTCTATGACCATTCCACCGGTGGTAAAAATGATTTAAAGTACCTCTTATTGTTTGGTGACGGATCCTTTGATAATATGTCAAACGACCCCGCTAATACCAATTACATTCTTACCTACCAGTCAGAAAACTCGCTGTCAGAAACAGGTTCTTATGTCAGTGATGATTTTTTCGGGTTACTGGATGATAATGAGGGTGAAGCCACCGGCCTGCTGGATATAGGTATCGGACGTTTGCCTGCTTCATCTGACGGTGAAGATGAAACCGAAGTTCAGGCGCTGGTTGATAAGATCATAAGGTACAATACAAGCGACAACATGACAGACTGGCGAAACCTTTTATGTTTCATGGGTGATGACGGTGAATTTGGTGACGGAAGTACTTATATGAATCATGCGAGCCTACTGGGCGATTATGCAGAACAAAATTATCCCGGGTTTACAGTTGACAAGATCCTCCTTGATGCATACAAGCAGGAAATAACTTCAACAGGACCGGGCTATCCTGATGTAAAAAAAGCAATAACAGGTAATCTGAATCGCGGCATGTTGATATTTAATTACCTCGGCCATGGCAGTGAAAACGGTTTAACACTCGAACAGGTCATTACCCGGTACGATATTCCTGCATGGAAAAATGAACAGCTTCCCCTGTTTATCACTGCAACCTGCGAATTCAGCCGTTTTGACGATGTCGATATTAATGAAGAAACCGGTAAGTTAAAATCAAAACCATCTGCAGGTGAACTTGTACTGCTAAACCCGGATGGAGGTGGAATTGCCCTTTTAACTACGACACGCCTGGCCTTTGGAGGTGACAATTTTATACTGAATAAAAACTTTTTTAAATATGTTTTTAAGAGAGACGGTGATAATAAAAAGTACAGGCTGGGTGATCTGATGCGACTGACAAAAAACAATACTTACGGTAACAATAAACTGAATTTCACGCTGCTGGGCGATCCGGCGCTTGAGCTGGCATGGCCCGAATATAATGTTATTACGGACTCAATTAACGGGGCGAGCGTTAATGATGATATTGACACACTGAAAGCCTTCAGCTATATAAATGTTTCCGGGCATGTTACTGATCATGACAATGTGCTGATGAACGATTTTCACGGCACCATCTATCCCTCGGTTTTCGATAAAGCGGTAACAAGTCTTACCCGGGGGAATGACGGAATCGATCCGTACGAGTTCAGTGAACAAACAAACATTATATATAAAGGTAAGGCAACCGTCGAAAACGGCAGATTTAACTTTTCCTTTATAATTCCTAAAGATATTCAATATCACTTCGGCAAGGGAAAAATCACATATTATGCCGAAAATTCAGTTATTGATGCACAGGGTTATTTCAGGGATTTTCATATCGGGGGTACATCCGATGACGTCATTCCCGATTATTTGGGGCCTGACCTTAATGTGTATATAAATGATACGAATTTCCGGCCGGGAGGTATTACCGGTAAAGATCCCGCCGTATATGCCGAAATATATGATGAAAGCGGAATTAATCGTGTAGGAAACGGTATCGGCCATGATGTGGTAGGTGTTCTTGACAATGATCTGGCAAATCCTTTTATAATGAATGATTATTATGAGGCTGAAAAGGACAATTTCAGAAAGGGAACCCTGTATTACCGGTTAAGTAACCTGGAAGAAGGTAAACATACGCTTACTGTTAAGGTATGGGACAGTTACAACAATTCCTCCAGCAAAACCATAGAATTTGAGGTTGTAAATTCCAATGAATTCGTTATCAGGAATGTATTTAATTATCCCAATCCCGTAAAAGATCATACTACTTTTCAATTTGAACATAACAGGTCCGGAACCGGCCATGAGATAACAATTGATATATTCGACCTTTCCGGTAAACTTGTCAGATCCATACGGCAGGAAGTCGATTCCCGGGGTTACCGCTCGGAAGACATGACCTGGGATGCCCGGTCCGGATACGGAAGTCCGGTAGCAGAAGGCATTTATATCTATCGTGTCAGGGTAAAAACATCTGATAATCAAATAGCTGAAGAATATAATAAACTACTTATACTAAAATAAACAATTTCTCGTATTTATAATAATTATTTTATCTTTGCTCCACAAAAATAAATAAACATGCGATTGGATAACAGACTTATTTTCATTACCATTTCATTGTTTTGCGCGATTCAGATCACTAGCGCCCAAATAAATGTTGATGATCTGGCAGGGGCAGACCCCGATGCATTGAACCCCATTCAAACAACATTGCCTTTTCTCACTATAGCTCCTGATTCAAGAGCCGGAGCCATGGGGGATATTGGTGCAGCCACTGCACCGGATATCAATTCTCAACATTGGAATGCAGCCAAATATGCATTTGCCCCCGGTGAGGGTGGTATAGCATTATCATATACTCCCTGGCTCAAGAACCTGGTAACTGATATTAACCTGGCCTACCTGGCCGGATTCTACCGAATTGATACCAGGCAGGTATTAAGCGGTTCACTGCGTTATTTCAGTCTGGGTGATATTGTTTTCAGAAATGAATTCGGTGATTACCAGGGTCAGCGTACACCCAATGAATTTGCAATCGATGCAGGTTACTCAAGATTGTTTTCCGATAATTTTTCCGGTGCACTGACTTTCCGCTTTATCCGAAGTGATATAACCGGTGGAGGTGTAACTTCAAACACAACCTATAATGCCGGAATTTCTTTTGCTGCCGACATTAGCGCGTATTACCAGAAAGCCATTGAAATTGACAATAAAGACTCGGAAATGGCTTTTGGTTTAAACATATCCAATATGGGAAACAAGATTTCCTATACTGAAGACCAGGATAAACAGTTCATTCCAATTAATTTCCGTTTGGGTGGCCGCCTGAGTATTGACCTGGATGAATACAATTCCATGATATTTGCTGCCGATATCAATAAATTTCTTGTACCAACAGGATATAATCCTGACGTTTCAGTACCTTTGGGAATAGTTCGTTCATTTTATGATGCCCCCGCGGGTTTTAAGGAAGAGCTCCATGAGATAATGTTTTCCATAGGGGTTGAATATCTTTATCAAAAACAGTTTGCCGTTCGTGCCGGGTATTTCAATGAACATCAGACCAAGGGAAACAGAAAATATTTTACAGCCGGTATTGGCTTAAGGCTTAATGTTTTTTCACTCGATTTTGCCTATCTTATCCCCACATCGGGAAGACAAAATCCCCTTGCCAACACCATGCGGTTCACTCTTGGCTTTTCATTTGACAACTTCAGTGATTTCAGGTAAACCATGAACATCCGTGTAGGATTCGGTTTTGATGTTCACCGGCTGGAATCCGGACGCAAATTAGTTCTGGGCGGCATTATTATCCCGCATGATAAGGGATGTATCGCGCATTCCGACGGGGATGTTCTGATCCATGCAATATGTGATGCCCTGCTCGGTGCAGCCGGAATGCGTGATATAGGCGTTCACTTTCCCGATAATGCAGAAGCTTATAAGAACATTGACAGTAAGATCCTGCTTGCAAAAACCATTGATCTTACAGCCTCAGAGGGCTTTTATACCGGTAACATTGATTGTACGGTATGCCTTGAGAGACCAAAAATAAAGGATCATATACCTGAGATGCAAAATATACTTGCCAAAACCATGGGTATTGAACCTTCCCAGATCTCCATTAAAGCTACAACAACAGAAAAACTGGGGTTCACAGGCCGTGAAGAAGGTATTGCTGCCTACGCGGTGGCTCTTATGCATAAATAGTGTCTGTCCATAATGTCCGATATCTGCGTTGTTACCAACTTAATTGACAAGGTCTGTTGAAAAAGTTTTCATGGGTTCTTTCCCAAAAACCGGAATAGATTCAATAAATTTGAAATATAAACCGGTATTTATGGAAAAAAAACAAAATAAACATGCGTTTTTATTTAAAAATCTTCTGCGTGGTTTTATATGGCTGTTAATTATTATCGGTGTATTTATTTTTTTTAAGACCAGCGTTCATATTGATTATGACAGAATACTGGCACCAGTTTATAATTACCCGGAGTGGGTCATCGTAGTCTTTTTTCTTTCTGAAATAATGATCGGACTGATACCTCCGGAATTATTTATGATCTGGGCATTACAAAATGAATCGGCACGTGAATATATTATTATCATTCTTATCCTTTCCGTTTTATCATATAGTGCGGGGATAATAGGCTTTTTGTTTGGAAGATATTTAAACAAGACACGTTTATATCGTTTTTTAAGCAGAAAATTTCTTCACAGGTCAGAACAGAAACTAAAGCAGTACGGTATCTATATCATCCTTGTTGCATCACTTACCCCCCTTCCCTATTCGGGAATAAGCATGCTTATAGGAGCTATCAAATACCCCGGACGAAAGTTTATGCTATATTCCACAGCCCGGTTTTTGCGGTTTGGATTATACGCTTATTTAATCTGGCAGGCCAATATGGTTAGTTAAAGCTCTCATATAAAATATGATTGTTTTATAAAATATTGCCATTTAAAGGGCTAATTGTTTCGAGCCGCTCCCCATGCGGTTCGACCTACTTTTTTACCCCCCTGACGGGTCGTGAGATCGCCTTCGGCTAAGTTCAACAGCAAAAAAAGTAGGCAAAAATGCCGCCGCTGACATGATTTTCCTAAAAAATCAAGGTGCTCACCTAAAAATCGAGAACTCCTAACGTCGGACAGCTCGATTTTTTTAACGGTGATCACCTTGATTTTTTTTAACGGAAAATCCTGAAGGCGGGGTCCCGTTCTATTGTTGCTTGATCTGGAAAGGATGCTACCGTAAGAAACTTACATTACTTTATGAAAACCTTTGCTATGGCAAAAGGAACACACATCTCATCCGGATTTATAACCGACCGGGGTGAGCTCAGCGAAGCTAATCCGGATGTTTCTTTACCCCAATTCAGGCAGATGGAGCCGTTGTTTCGTAAAACCCACTTTCTTTAAAACAAGCAAATAGTTTTGCAGTAGCGTGGGCCGTCTCAGAAAAATCGCGTAAGATTTCAAGGAAGGTTTTCGTTGTGGAGGCTCTGGAGGAACCCTGTCCGAGCGACGACGAAGGAGGAGTGAGTTTGGGTTCCGCGGGGAGAAAACCTTCCGTAGTAAATCAAGCGATTTTTATGGAACGGTGACTTTTTTTGCCTTCTTTTTTGTGTAGAAGACAACTTAGCGAAGCGATCTCATGACCGAAGGGAGTAAAAAAGAAGGTCGAACTGCCTTGCAGGCAGTTCGAAACCGCAGCCCGCGGGAAGAAATTATTCCATTCAATAGCCTAAGTTGCTATGAATGAAAAACAAGAAGAGGCAAATTAGTATGATAAAATAATTTTTTGGTGATATCGGGTTTAAAAAGCCTGTTTATCAGATTCCTTTTACGCGTGGTAATCGAAACAATATGTATATTATTTTGAAGTACATAATCCTCAATATCTTTTAACAAATCCTTATTGCTAACAAAACCAATTTCAACCTTAAGCTCTCCGTAAGCTTTCTTAAAATATTCCCTCAGACCTTCCATTTTAATAACATCCCAATTCTCCCTTTTATCAGCAATATGAATAAGAAAAACCTTCAATTTCATTGGTTTGGTAAACTTCATCAGCTTTCTGATAGAGATAAAGTCACTTTCATCAAAGCTGGTCACATACAAAATGTTATTCACATTTTCTCCGCCAATAAACTCATAATGCTCAGGTATAGCAAGTACCGGGAACTTTAACTTATTTATTATCACCTCAGTAACGCTTCCAAGAATGGAATTTGCCCGTTTATCCTTTCCCCGTGTACCCATGATCACCAGGTCAGGCACGAACTCCTGGCAGTGATTCAGAATAGCTTCCTCTGCCATACCCGGAATAAGGCTGTAACTTATTTTGTTAATATCATATTTGCATGATTTACAATAGGGTTTCAGCTCATTAATCAATTTTTGGACGGATTCCTTTTCGCTGGTTTCCAAATTCTTAATAACGTCTGAACGTAACTGGATCTGTGTTTGGTTGTTTCCCGTAAGGCTGATCAGATCAAATGCAGGTGAATAGTAGGCATGAAGCAGCTCTATTTTTGCATCTGTAGTGCAGGCAATCTTAATGGCATATCGCAGGGCCAGCATTGAATATTCCGAATAATCAACCGGTACAAGGATCTTTTCAATGATTTCACTACTCATAGTGGTAGTTTTAATAATGTTAAGAAAATATAATGATCCCGTCTCAAGATACAAAAAATGCGGATAATATTCAAATATTCATTTTAGGAGTTGTATCCGGCAGTACCTGAATAACAACTATCCGGATAAAAATAATCATTCTATTGTTTTGTATATATAGCTGTATAGGAATCAAGTATCCCGTCACCAATATCAACAGAATAGTTCCAGTCTATCGTTTTATAATTTGATGATATTTCTCCCGATCCGTTGATACGGATATCACCTTTCAGCATCTGGTCAGGGATGGTGAGTTGCTGGCCGTTCATGGTGACCGAAGCAGTAACCTCAAAGCCGAGATTAACAATGTTATCAATATTAATTTTAGTACTGTCAAAATCATCAAGCCATATATATACAGGATATGCCTCCATGGTTGATTTGAATGCTGCAGCATCCTCATCACAAAGCCATTGTCCTTCTATTTTTGTTCTGGGATCAGCAGGATCAAAATCATCTTCCAGTAATTCGCATGAACCAAGGAAAAATATGAATGCTGTGATGATCTGAAAAACGACTGTAAATCTTTTCATGGTTTTTAGCTATATAGTGTCTGTCCATAAAGTCCCATTTGCCGCGTTACGCTTGTCCGAAACATGAATTTATTATATTTATCTTTATATGATAAATATTGTTTAAGAAATTTATTTTTATATCATCATATCTAAAATTATACCAAAACTATTATATACAGATAAAATAATTATTTATGTATACTATATATTGCAGTATTATGTTACCCAACACACATGATTAGTTAATTAATATCTGTCCATAAAGTCCCATTTGCCGCGTTACGCTTGTCCGAAAATTACTCATTTACGACTAGTAAACTCCGCATTTTCGGACTGCGCGAGCCTTGCAAATGGAACTTTCTGAACAGACACATGTATGGTTAAACATTTTGACTACTTTATAGTCAACCACTAATTATTTTGCCGACTATTTTGACTGACACTAAGTATACCAAAGTTCAGTAATAATTGTAATTTTGCATGTAACCAATAAAATTAAATAATATGAAGAGAAGCTGGATCATTATTATTGTAGTTGTAGCTTTAATTCTTATGGTATTTTCCTGTTCCAGAAAGAATTATAACAACATGGTAATTCTGCGGGAAAATGTTACAGAACAATGGGCCAATGTTGAAAATGCTTATCAACGCCGGGCCGATCTTATACCTAACCTGGTAAACACAGTAAAAGCCTATGCTGATTTTGAGCAGGAAACCCTGACCCAGGTTATTGAAGCCCGTGCAAAGGCTACATCCGTGAATGTCAATCCCAATAGCCTTACAGACCAGAGCCTGGAACAGTTCCAGGAATCACAGGCAGCTCTTGGAAGTGCCCTGTCAAGATTAATGGTTGTAGTTGAACGCTACCCCGAACTGAAAGCAAATGAGAATTTTCGTGACCTGCAGGCACAGCTGGAAGGAACCGAAAACCGTATTGCTGTTGAACGAAGAAAGTTCAATAATACAGTAAGGACATACAATACCAGGATCAAAACCTTTCCCCAAAATATCTATGCCGGTATTTTCGGATTTGATGAAAATGCATATTTTGAAGCAGATCAAGGTGCCGAAGAAGTTCCTGTTGTAGAATTTTAAACTAATAGTATGAAACCCTCACCATTAAGAGAGTTTAAAATATGAAGTACATAGACAACAAGGACATGAATATTTTTATAACCAGGTTATTGGTGAGGGTTCGCCGAACACCTTAAAAATATAATAATTTGGTGAGGCAACACATACCACCAACTTTGATTAAATAAAATAACAAACTAATTACTAATAACTTAGCATATATATACGAATGAAACCCTCAGAAATTCTTAGAAAAGAAGAAAAAAGACAAATAATAAATGCTATCAAAGAAGCGGAATTGAATACATCGGGAGAAATCCGTGTTCATATTGAGAAAAAATGCAGGGAAGATGTATTGGACCGTGCTGCGGCTGTTTTTGAGAAGCTTAAAATGCATAAAACAGAAAAAAGAAACGGGGTATTGTTCTATCTTGCAATTGATGACCATAAATTTGCCATACTGGGTGATGCCGGTATCAATGCTGCTGTGCCCGATAATTTCTGGGATTCAATAAAAGAAAAATTGGCCCTGCATTTCAAAAATAATGAATTCACAAAGGGTTTATCAGAAGGTATCGTTATGGCAGGGGAACAATTAAAGAAACATTTCCCTTATCAAAAAGACGATATAAACGAACTTAGTAATGATATTTCATTTGGAAAATAAAACAATGATGAGACACATCCGGCATATAGCTTTTTACCTGTTATTCTTTTTTTGTGCAAACAGTATAGCACAGAATATTCCTCCCAGGCCTGATCCGCCAAAGCTTGTCAATGATCTTGCCGAGATGCTTACCGAAAGTGAAGAATTAAATTTAGAACGTAAACTGCGGGATTTCTCTGATCGCACCTCCACACAAATAGTTATCTTGACCGTCAAATCACTTCAGGGATATGATAAAGCCATGTTTGCCTATGAAATTGGTGAAGAATGGGGAGTCGGACAAAAAGGTTCTGATAATGGTATCGTTATACTTGTGAAAAATAAATTGGCAGATTCCAGGGGAGAAGTGTTTATCGCTCCGGGGTACGGTCTTGAAGCTGTGATTCCTGATGCCACAGCAAAACGAATTGTAGAAAATGAGATCCTGCCTGCATTTAAGCAAGGTAAATATTTTTCAGGGCTTGATAAAGCTGTTAATACACTTATATCTCTGAGCCTGGAAGAATTCTCAGCAGAGGAATATAATAAAAAAACCGGTAATGACGGGGAAAATATCTTCGCCCCCTTACTTTTTATAATAATATTTTTTATTATCATTTCCCGTCTGTTTGGAGGTGCCCGGCGTGTTAGAAGACGATCCCTCGGACGTAGTGTTCCTTTCTGGATAGCTCTGTCAATGCTCGGATCATCATCCCGTCACAGTGGAAGTTTTGGTAACTTCTCATCAGGCGGAGGAAGTTTTGGCGGATTCGGAGGAGGAAGTTTTGGTGGCGGAGGTGCAGGGGGAAGCTGGTAGAAATATTTATTTTTTATGACTCAAATAAAGATCAGCATATTTTTTTCTGTCCTGTTTATATCCGGACTTTTTAATATAAGGGCGGCCGAACCCGCGACAGATACCCTGAGCCTGATCTTCGCGGGTGATATTATGGGGCATGATACCCAGATCAACGGAGCATATAATGCTGAAACACAAAGTTATGACTATGAACCTACATTTCGTTACATTAAACCTGTTATTGAAGATGCCGATATTGCCATTGGCAATCTTGAGGTAACCCTTGCCGGACCTCCATATAAGGGATACCCCCAATTCTCAAGTCCCGACGAACTTGCAATTGCCGCCAAAAACGCTGGATTCGACATACTGATAAATGCGAACAATCATGCACTCGACAGAGGTACACAAGGTTTTCGAAGGACACTGACCGTCCTCGATTCATTACAATTCATACAAACAGGTACTTTTTACGACAATGTGGTGCGAGACAAAAATTACCCGCTGATCATAGAAAAAAACTCCATACGTATTGCTTTGTTAAACTACACCTATGGAACCAACGGATTAAGAATTCCTGCCCCCTCAATAGTCAACAGGATAGATACGGATCAAATACGAAAAGACCTTGAAAAAGCAGCTCTTGCATTACCTGACTACACTATTGTCACTATCCATTGGGGGAAAGAATATGAACGTGAAGAAAATATCACACAGAGAAAACTTGCCCGGTTTATGATGGCTCACGGCGCTAATGCCATAATCGGCTCACACCCCCATGTTGTTCAGCCTGTAAAAGCATATTACAATAATCCGGAGGATTCATCGGATTTCAACATTGTTGTCTACTCCCTTGGTAATCTTGTATCCAATCAGCGCAGCCGGTATAGAGACGGAGGAATATTATTTAAAATGGTCCTTGAAAAAACATCTGCTAAAACGAAGATCAGGAATCACGGCTATCTTCCGGCATGGGTCTACCGGGAAGACCTTCAGGAAAAATCTATATTCTATATCATCCCAACAAGCATGTACTTTAATAATGAAGCATTTTTTAATATTTCTGATAATGATAAATACAGGATAAATCGTTTTTACAGGGACACGAAACAATTACTGAAAAATATACCCGAAGATAATTATTACCTTAACTATCACCCCGAAAGGATAAAATAACTTATAAAATAAGCGGGTATCGCTTTACTTTTCCACAGGTTTCTTTTCTTCCAAAATATCATTATCAACCAGGATCCTTCCGCAATACTCACAAACGATGATCTTTTTTCGTGAACGTATATCCAGTTGTCTTTGGGGTGGAATTTTATTAAAGCAGCCACCACAGGCATCACGTTCAACAGTAACAACCGCCAGCCCGTTGCGTGCATTTTTCCTGATTTTTCTAAACGCCGACAATAAGCGGTCTTCTACCATTTCCTCAAGTTCCCTGATCCTTTCGTTAAGCTTCTGCTCATCTTTCTTTGTATCAGAAACAATTTCATCAAGCTCGCTTTTTTTGTTTGCTAAATCCCCCTGACGCTCTTCAAGGATCTTTTTTGATTGTTCAATAAGCTCTGTCTTTCCGTTCATCTCGGCTGTGAATTCCTTAATATGCTTTTCACACAGCTCGATCTCAAGAGTCTGATACTCTATTTCCTTCGAAAGCGAATCAAATTCCCTGTTATTTCTGACATTATTTTGCTGATCTTCATATTTTTTTATCAGCGCCTGGGCATTTGCAATTTCATTTTGCTTATTTGAGATGCTCGTTTCAAATGTTTTTACTTCATCCTTGTAATTCTTTATCCGCGTTTCCAAACCGGCAATTTCATCTTCCAGATCCTGAACTTCAAGAGGCAGTTCTCCTCTTAATGTCCTGATCTGATCGATCTCTGTATTCGCGGTTTGCAATCGATATAAAGCCCTTAATTTTTCTTCAATGGTGAATTCAGCTTTTTCAGTCTTTTCTTTTGCAGTCTTCTCTTTCTTAGTTTCAGCCATATATCAAAAATAATTAATTGAATTTGTATTTATCTCCGAAAAACGAACCGCAAAGTTAGGAAATTTTTTTGTAAGTAATTCATAAAAAATCTCCTTTGTAAACTGTTCACTTTCATAATGTCCTATATCAGCAATAACAATTTTTCCATCAGCATCAAAAAACTGATGATATTTCATATCCGCGGTAATAAAAGCATCAACACGGGCAGCTATAGCGTTGTGGATTAAGAAGCTGCCACTTCCGCCGCATACAGCCACTTTTTTTACCGGCTTGCCCAATAAACGGCTATGCCTGATGCAGGCAGATGAAAAGCGTTCTTTCAACAGCCCGAGAAAGTCCTTTTCCTGCAAAGCTTCCGGAAATTCACCTTTCATACCACTACCTGCATTGTTAAAATTATTGGAGAGGGGATATATATCATAAGCCACCTCTTCATATGGATGCGCATTTATTAAGGCGCTTATGATCCCGGATTGAAGAGTGTTAGGGAAAATGGTTTCAATACGTATTTCTTTTTCATGATGCAGCTTTCCTTTTTCACCCACCCAGGGATCAGTATTTTCCGACCCCCTGAATGTTCCGGTGCCTTCAATATTATAACTGCACCGGTCGTATTCTCCAATATGGCCGGCTCCTGCCCCGAAAACAGCCTTTCTTATATTTTCGGCATGGCCGGCCGGAACAAAGGTAACAAGTTTGGAAAGTCTATTCGTTGCCGGAACCAGTATAGTATTGTTTTTCAGGTTAATCTTTTCACAGATCTTTGCATTCACCCCCCTGATTACATTGTCAAGATTGGTATGTACTGCATAAAGGGCAATATTATGCCTTATTGCTTTGATCAAAACACGCCCTGTCAGATCCTGGTCCGATAATCTTTTTATAGCGGAAAATATAAGAGGGTGATGAGATATCACAAGATTATACTTTAAACGTACGGCCTCTTCTATGACCTCATCGGTAACATCCACCGTAAGCAACGCGCCGTTGATCTCTTCATCAGGATCACCAAGGATCAATCCCGTGTTATCATATGATTCCTGATAATCCAGGGGAGCAAAATGTTCAAACGCGGAGATTATTTCTGATAGTTGCATACAAAAATATTATTAGATATCCATCCGGTAATGTATTCTATTATGTAATATTATTATCACTCATAATACTACAAACTTTTCATTCATTTTTATGGGCATTTTGCCCGATGAGGCCAATAATAAAAATTAAAGTGTGTCTGTCCATAAAGTCCCATTTGCTTCGTTACACTTGTTCGAAAATTGCTCATTTACGACTAGTAAACTCCGCGTTTTCGTACCGCGCGAGCCTTGCAAATGGAACCTTCTGAACAGACACATGACCAGTTAAATATTTTGACAACTTTATAGACGGACTCTAAAGTGTGTCCCTGATCTCGTTCAGCAGGTTTTTAATTTCAGATAACGATCTTATGATCTCAAAATTATTCACCGTGTCTTCCTTATTCTCTTTCAGCTTCTTCTTGGCTCCGTTAAGGGTCATTCCTTTCTCTTTAACCAAATGAAAGATAAGGTGAAAGTTGTCAATGTCCTGCTTTGTAAAAAACCTGTTACCCTTTTTATTCTTTTTGGGTTTGATAATATCAAATTCCTTTTCCCAAAAACGTATAAGTGAAGTATTCACATCAAATATCTTCGCTACCTCACCTATAGAATAATACAGTTTTTCAACCTTTTTCTCTTTATAGGGCATGAATAAAAAAGTATATCAGTTTTTAAACAACTAAATTAATAAATAAATCCTCAGTAACCAAGTATTTACAAATTATCACCTAAACAATAAAAATAACCGTTGCGTGAAGCCACATAGATCCGTCTGTTATGAACAACAGGAGTTGCTTCAAATGTAGCCGGTATCTTTGAAAGTAATTTTATATTCATTGATTCATCTATCACGAACAAATACAAACCGTGATATCCCGCGGAGATGATCCTATTTTTCACTATAATGGGAGTAGAAATTGACGGGCCTGTTTGTTTCTTGTATATTAATTCGGGTTTCGGATACAATCTTACACCGTCAGGACCTTTTACTTTTTTCCCAGTATCAACTTTCATATGATCAACGACATACATATATCCGTCAATCGCATTAATCACAGCAAACCGGGGTTCGTCATCCTTAACATATTGATCGTTTATTCCCACTGATCCTATCACCCCACCTTCCCAGCCTGAAAATAGTGTATCTTCAGTGGGAAAATACCAAATAACTGCTTTGTCAGGTAATTTTGAGGGATCCAGTTTAAAAACACCTCCATTACCTTTAATATATTGTTTCTCAACTGACACCAGCAGACAACTGTCACTTGTGACGATTGCCGAACCATCTATATCCGACCCGATATAAAAATCCCAGGTAAGCTGATCTGTTAACAGATCATATCCATAAACATGGCCTGACCCTGAAGCAATATATATCTTTCCATTCAGCAGAGCAGGTGATGATTCGGTAACCACATTATTTTTATGGGTAATTACATCTTTCTGTTCATATAGTTTTGTTTCCTGGTATATTTTGGGTTGCAGCATATTATCAATCATGGCTGCATTATTATAATCAGGGTCAAGAACAGTAAAAAGCGAATTTTCCAGGCCAATATAAACCGTATCTTTTATGATCAGGGCCGATCCGTCGGCATCACGGCTGTAACTGTCAGTCCATTTTACATCCAGCCGCCACAACTCCTCTCCGGTGAAATAAGATATTGCCCTGTAACTGGGAATATGTTTCGTGTCGAGATAATTTCCCACACCAAGACGGCTTCCCTGCAAAATGACAACCCGGTTTTTAAGTTCCTCACTACCGCTGTTGTACCAGATCGAACCGGTTCCTTTAACCACATCATCAAACTTATATTGCCAAATAAGTTTCCCGTTGTGTGCATTGATCTTTTTTAAATGATGATCATAAGCACCCTGTATAATAAAAAGATTTGAATCCTCTTCAACAAGCAAAGGCTGACCGGTCCATCCGGCTCCTGCCCATTCCCGTTCACCCAGTTTCCGCGAAATAACCGTTTTGCCTTTCCCCAGGTAATGCTTCCATATGACATGGAGCTCGTCAGGAGCTTCGTTGCCATAATAATTACGCTGCTCATTTCCCAGGAAGGTTGGAATAATTATATTAAAATCACTATCGTGTCTTGCAGAATCTCCGGTAAGTTCATTATCACCAGCAAGTCCGACAGGAGCATATATAAAAGTCAACAAAATATAAGATAGCATTATCCTTCCGGTATATCCGGTCATCCTGTCAGTGGTATTAATTCTTTTGTGGTAATTAGAGTTTGTCAATAAACTTAAAGTGTTTGTTCAGAATGTTCGAGATCAAGGCGCGTGAACCGAACGAAGTGAGTTCTAGAACTCATGTTAAGTGAGTTCTAGAACTCATATAAAGTGAGTTCTAGAACACTTTTAATAATACAACACGTTGTGAAAAACATTTTAAACCGCAGTATACTGGGGTATTCGAGGATTTAAAATGTGAGCAGCAACGCAGATATCGGACATTATGGACAGACACTAATTAGAGT
>Ga0307421_1000297_pt1 | contig 32731 bp, 42 predicted proteins | sample SalMarWE160270MG_FD_202163 | JGI IMG/M metagenome (GOLD analysis project Ga0307421, IMG submission 202163) | Salt marsh sediment microbial communities from the Plum Island Ecosystem LTER, Massachusetts, United States - WE1602-70 | ecosystem: Environmental > Aquatic > Marine > Intertidal zone >... | reverse complement strand
TAACGAAAGGCATTTAATAATCCTGACTACGCGAGGAGCTTTTACCTTCCCGTGGGGAGGCTCGGTTAGCAGCCTTAGGAGATTTACCACGTCGTTATCTGCCAATGCTAACAGCGCATGTCTTGCCTTAGAAAGAATAGGATCAGCCATCGGATGTCTTTTGACTTCCCTTTCATAATTTTCTAGGTTGCTAATGTTCCTTACGAGCATCTGAGCAGCATAGATAATCGGTGTCAGCCCGGCCTCTGAGAAAGGGTTTACCATGGACGCGGAATCCCCAATCAAAGCAATGTTATGCTGAACTAGTTTTTGAATTCCGGAGGCAGGAACAATTCCAGCTTCTCTTTTTATTATGTTGTAGCTGTCTAGCTCTTTATGCCTTAAGAATGCATCCAAATGGTTAAAGTCACCTTCAACACCAACATTGATGACTCCATCTTTTGGGAATATCCAAGAGTAGCCAGGGGAAAATCTCCTATCAATATGAAACTCCAGATAGTCCATATCCGACGCGTCATAAGCGAGTTTGTACTGGGAGGCAACGACAAATTGGTGCTTTACTCCCAGGTGCTTTGCTATACGAGAATTGGGTCCATCAGCTCCTATAAGGATGTCATAATCTATCCTCTCTCCATTTTTCAGTTGAATGCTATTCTCATCAACCACTACCACCTCAGAATTTAACCTAATCTGCCCTCCTCTTGTTTCAATTTCTTGAGCCATGCCTTTTAGCCAATTTGTTCGATCCAAGGTAACACCACTTTTATTCATATAGCTACAAGTGCCATCCGGATAGATTAATTTTACCCCCCTCACCTTCTTACAAATGTACGGATTTGAATCAAATGGAATCTTGCTTAGGGATTGTAGACTGCAAGCTTCCCCGCATGCTGTTGACCTAATTTCCGATTGTTTCTCTAAGACTACAGGGCTTATCCCCTCTTGTATCAGGTTCAAAGCCGAGATCAGTCCTGCCGGACCAGTTCCAACTATAACTACCCTCATTTCGTTCTTCTCCGACCTTAGTTAGGCCGATTTTGCATCTGCCAGATTTGGAAAGGTATACACTGCTCGCAGAACAGAACTCCAGGATTTCCATTTTACTGTGATAATTTGATGATGGCAAGAGAGAAGGCAGACAGTCCATCTGACTGAACAATCCGCTATCTTGTGCAACGCGGGCTCACTAAACAATATGAGTGTTTGTTAAATACGCCTTGACAGACAGCCAACATTCTAAGCAAATGTTACCCAGTCGAATTCAAGCTTATGTGTAACCTAAATGCGAACGGATTCGGGGATGAAAACACCCAAGCGACTCTATCCTCCTTTCGCTACTGGGTTACCGCGGTTCTAAGAGCAATCCTCGCCATGCTTCTTAGGAGGCAATGGCGTTCCCAGCGGCCAAGTAGTGGCTTCAACAGATCCTATGTACCCTGCCTGCCGGCAGTTTGCTTTTAGCCAGTCTCTACGTTTCTGGTATCAGCCCCACGTTGCCCAGCGCGCCAGAGTGTGCGACGAAGGTAGTTCGCATTTTCTAGTCTCTGTAACCCAGATATACTCGTTGACGAGTGTCAGCACTGTTGACTATTATATCTAGTAGCTAATATTCTTCTTCCTTTTCTTCCCAAACCAAGTGCCGGCTCAAGAGATAATTAGGTTCGTGGTCGGACACAGCAAACACATCTAACATTATCCCTTCCTTAGAGTCCACTGTGTCAAAGAGCTTATCTAGCGCTCGCGGGTCAATCTCAAATACAGCTATCTCTTCATCTGTTGAGCCTACTCTTAGGGCTAGTTTGAGTTTTGCCATTTTTAGCTCCTTAAAATGGGGTAGTGAGTCCAGAACCGGGTTCCAGTATTTCTCGGTATACGCACCTCTTTCCTGTGCTTCGGCCCCCGGCCCCCTTTTTGTCTTTTTAATTCCAATAACTTAGCAGGGCTTGTTTATCAACCTCACCCCGGGTGTCCCCCTCTCCTTCAAAGGAGAGGCCAAGGTACTAAAATTGACCCCTTCAAACAACGTACAAGATTTTGATTACAGGGCCGCGGGGATGCCAAGACATGATTAACTTAGCAAAATCCTCCCGTTCTTGGTCATAGCCCTTTCCTAACCTCCTTCGAGTTTCCTTATCTCATCCAGCCAGCGCCTAACCCTGGAGATATGGCAATGACGCCGCCCAACCTTGCACTCAACCAATCCACAATACCACCTGGCACGGGGGCAGCGCATGCACACTGCCGCTATCTTGTTCTCCAGTTCTTTAATCTGTTCCTGATTAGGTCGGGACATTGTAGAATTAAACCCCCTCTACTTCACATCACCTGCCCTAAAGCTAGCTTTTTATGGCTCTAATCATCAACGCCAAGATCCTTGAGATAATCAATCGCATCCTGGACGGTTTCTATACTCTCCACATCCTCATCGGGTATCTCAATCCTCAGTGAAGGAGTGCTAAACTCCTCCTCTATTGCCATTATCAGTTCTACCAAGTCCAGGGAATCAGCCCCAAAATCTTCCACAAAGTAAGCTCGGGGCACTACCTCCCCACCCCTCACTCCAAGCTGTTTCACGATTACCCTTTTTAGCCGCTCATAAATGACCACTTCTACCTCTTTTTAATTCTTTCTTGTAAGCTTTCACCAGCTCAGTCTCCAGCTTCTCCATCGGGCTTTTAGGCCAGCTATCCTTTCCTCAATGTCTTTTATCTTATCTGTGCTCACTTCACCTTACCCCTGTGCTGAGGGACTAATCACTTAGACCAACGCCCCCTGTTTTACGGATATGAGCCGCGGTATAGGGCAGAAGGGCCAAATGGCGCGCCCTCTTTATCGCCAGGGCCAGGGCACGCTGGTGTTTAGCGCAGGTACCCGTTTTACGGCGGGGCTCAATCTTACCCCTGGCTGATATGTAGAGGCTTAATTTCGTCGGGTCTTTGTAGTCTATTACCTCAACATGATCGGCACAAAAGGAGCAAAACTTACGCTTATGCACGTATCCTCTCCTTCTCTGCCTCTTACCTTTGAATTTAGCACTCTTTTCCTTATCCACTTAGTCCAACTCCTACTTAACCACCTAAAATGTTCTACCTACCCTTTTGGGGGCTACGGATTCCGATAGTCTTTTCCAGCCACTTTCGGCGCTCCTTGGGGAAATAAAGGTCCACTGCGATTAGAGCTACCTTTCCTCCTTGTTCTTGCTCATATGGGACTATCTTGATGAGCCTGGCCGAGTCCCGCAGTTTTATATATACCCGGTTGTCATTGGTATGGAGCACCAGGGTTCTGTTGTCTCCGAGATCCCTTAATCTTGTCACTATCGCTTGTCTCTCTCCCTTTACCTTACCCCAGTTCTTCGTGCAACCTCAGCCTGAACTTAATCACTCTTCCATCAGGCAGCAACCTTTGAGACTGGTTTAGCTGAATGTATCCCTGCGTCGTCAGCTTACCCCGGCACCGGCCGCATATCTTCTTGTCGCCCGCGTAGAAAGGGAAGGGCTCGCCATAGCCGGGACCAATACAGATTCCGCAGGAGAAGCAGAATAAACGAGCCTCTTCAGTTGCCTCAAACATTTTCTCTTTCACATCGCTAATACCATGTTTACGGGACCGTTGCCTGCACGCTCAACGTATTTGCAGGCCTCTACTCACTATTGATATTTACTTCGACCCCTTGCTTCCTTTAGATTTCTTAGGGCCTTTTCTCAGATAAGCAGCACTCTCTCTATGTGCCTTCCGAACTGTTTTCTTACTTCCTTTCTTTCCCATCATAGAGACCTCACGATCTTCGTAGCTCAGTATATCTAGGGCTTTCAATCCTCATTTAATCCCCAAAACAACCAATTTTGGGCCATCAGGAGTATCTAGAACATCGAGGTTTGCTTCCTCAAGCAGTAAGGCCAATGCGGGTTCCACTAGCAGCACCTTCGCCCCTTTGTATTCTAAGACTTGGTCACCAGGCACCTCACTGTCGAGCTTTATTCTAAATTGCCCGGGCTCGCCCTCTAACCGCAAGCTAAGGTCTGGGTCCTCAGTGCGAGCGAGTAATAGCCTTTTCAGTAATTGCTTGGCTGCTTCAGTCACTGTTAGCATTTTTGCCTCCTTGTATCTATCGCACAAACAGAACGGCTCCATCCTCGGTAACCCGGCAGTCTACTGTTTTACCGTCGAGGACTCTAAAATATTCAATACCGATGAGCAGGACCTTATACCCTCCATACTCTATCACCAGGTCTCCAGTGAGTTCGGTGTCCGAGACGACTACAAAATTACCCGAGGGGTCTGGCAGCAGCCTCAGCCCTTCATCTGGACCTGGCCGGCTAGCCATGAGTATCGCCTTCAAAACTATTTTGGTATTCTCGGTAACAGTTACCACTTCTTCTCCTTGGCTTGTCTTACTCTACGACTTGAGCCTCTGGCATAACTACCTTTACTATTTCTTCCCGTCTTTTGTCTTCTGCGCCATCTCGAGAAAAAATCCAACCCCGGGCTCATCACTATAATCAATATGACAATCTTTTATTTGAGCGGCGCTAGACGCGTCTAAAAATACCTTGACACCATCTGACTCTATGACCTCATCTCCCTGGAGTTGCAAATCAAACTTTATTTGGTAATTTCCCTCACCGGATTCATTGTCTCCAGCGAGGATCCTGAATCCTAAGTTTAGTTGGAATCACTTGTTTATGAGCTTCTCTCGGAGCTTTTCCGCTGCCTGGTTACTTATATTGAGCATCCTGCTGTGTCCTCCTTATAAATAGCTAATTTTGTATAGTATATCTACTCGCTTTGTTTAAGACTCTTGCCTTATTCAGCTAAGACAAAGTCCTCGATGGTCTGAACATCACCCTCGGCTTTCGCTAGCTCGTACCGCAGAGCACAATCATTACAAAGCCTGTATCGGCCATAACGGATTGTTACTGCCGATGGCTTAGTGTAGCCACAGTTGTGACAGATTACCTTGTCGCTAGTAGATACTCCGGCTTGGAGCTGTTTTAGTACCAAACCACTTATCCTCCTGGTTATTACCTTTCTCTCCGACTCAGGTAGATTTCCCATTGCTCCTTCCCTAGTTACATCGGCCCCGGCTACGCTTGAAGTCCAAGACGGCTCTCCAGAACTCGCTCTCATCATTGGTTGGCTGCCGATTCATTATCTTTACAAAGTTATCCACGATATATTCAATCTCTTCTAACGGGAGGTTTAGCGCCCGTCTCAACCTATCCGCCTCTGGAAGCAACGCTACCTGGCGACCATCACGAATTACTGACACCGCATTGCTTTGCTTCTTGGTTGCGGGGTCAGTAATCATTATCTCCTCAAACTCTATCCGTTCCGTCATGCTGCACCTTGGCACCGTGAAGCTGGGTCTACACAAGCATGCTTTCCCAATACTCAGTCCAAATATTCCCTAAGCTTTCGGCTGCGCTTGGGATGGCGCAGTTTCCTGAGCGCCTTGGCCTCAATTTGCCGAATACGCTCCCTGGTGACCCTAAACTCCTGCCCTACCTCCTCCAGGGTACGGCTACGCCCATCAACTAAGCCAAACCTTAATTCAATAACACGTCGCTCCTTTGCTGAAAGGCACGCCATTACAGCCTCTAACTGCTCCTTCAATAACTGGTCCCCCGCTACCTCAGCCGGCTGAGGCAGCCTCTTATCCTCAATAAAATAGCCGATATAACTATCCTCTCCTTCTCTAATAGGGGCATCCAGTGAAAGAGGCTGCCTGGCGGCTTTTATTATCTCGCCTACCTTCCTGGGTGAGGTCTGCATTTCAACAGCTAGTTCTTCCTCGGTAGGCTCCCGCCCGTATTCCTGAGTCAAACTATTGCTAACACGAAGGAGGTGGCTTATTGAGCCTGTCATGTGCACCGGGATACGGATGGTTCTGGACTGATTAGCCACAGCCCGGGTGATTGCCTGGCGAATCCACCAGGTGGCGTAAGTGCTGAACTTGTAGCCCTTCTGGTAGTCGAATTTACCTACAGATCGTATCAGCCCCATGTTGCCTTCCTGAATCAGGTCCATTAACGGCAGCCCCTGCCCAATATAATGTTTAGCAATACTAACCACCAGCCGTAAATTTGCCTCAATGAAGCGCCGTCTGGCCTCCTGGGCTTCAATCCTGCTGCCATGTTTGACCTGGCTGCCAAGCACCTTCTCCTCTTCGGCATTAAGAAGAGGGAAATTGCCAATCTCTTTGAGATAGAGCTTGACCAGGTCAGGCGGCGTTTCCGTATTTCCGCCCCGGGTAACCCTTTCTATAAGTCCTTGGCTTGCTTCCAATCCTAAAGTCTTGTCCACCGGCTATTCTTCCGACTCCTCTTCACTCAGCGGTTCATGGGGCTTGACACGGTAAATACTGCCCGGCTCATCCAAAGAAATATTGAGCCTAATCCTTGACTTTGTCGCTTGGAGCACATCTTCGACTGAAATGAATAAATCTTTATCGGGTGCTTTTCGCCGAATCATAAACTTGCTGATTTCACCAGTCCAGGTGTTGCGCACCAAGTGGTCCACTGTGCCCAAGACCCTGCCGCTTTTATCTATTACCTCGGCTCCGTATTCTATCTCCATCTCCTATAACCTCCGCTTTCCTACAAAGTAAAAGGGCCCAGAGGTACCCTCCACTTGAGGTCTCTGAGCCCTTTTACTTTGACTTATCTTGAAAATCGCTTTATAATAACAGCTATAAGTCACTCCTACTTTCATACCCCAGAAAGACCTGCGCCTGCAGGTCTTTCTCATTTTAGCTGTGTTTCTCTGTTTCCTCCTTTGCCAGCTTCTCCTCTATCAGTTCCTCAAGCCACTGCCCCAACGACTTTCTTGCACGCAGGGCTTCTATTCGAGCTTTGTGGAGAGCATCTGGATTTATCCATATATTGCGGGGTTTTCTGACAACCTTTTTATTCATTGGAATTACCGACACAACTTTTTACCCTAGCACACCTAGCATCATGTGTCAATGCCCTTGGCCGGTAATTTGTGCTCATTTTTCAAAGTATAAAACCATTGACCACCCCGGGGAAACGGCCAAATTTCGATTACAGGGGCTGGCAGTACCCCTGCAGGGCTAGCTGACCCAACTGATAAAGCTGGCCAGATGAGCTACTATTTTAAGTTATAGTAGCGAGGGCAGGTCCTTCGATGCCTCCTCTATTTCCTTGAGTTTACTTTCAAATTCCTCTCGCCTTCCCTTAAGCTCGTGGATGGTGCCACTGGCTGCTTCATAGTACGTCTTTACCTTGTTCAGGACATTAAATTCCGATAGGAGCAGGGTGATATCAATCATGCTTCCGTTTCTGGGATAATCGCCATTCCTTATCACCGCCTCAGGGCTGATATTCCTGAGATAATCTCCCAGCCCTTTAACCAGGTCCATATTCATTTCTTTGGCTGGAGCCGAGACCAGGTAGATGGCTCTGCCCGAATCGGCCGGGTTGCATTTAAGCGATAGCTCGCTTAAGGCTTCGTCCATGGCCCGGATGCCGCGGTTAGTTTCGGAACCCTTCGTAGCGAAGCTGTTGGATGTGAAGGGGGACCAGTTAAAGGATGGCAGCCTTGTTGAGCCATGGCCGATTACCGTCCAGCCGGCCAGGCTCTGAATGATGTCACCGGCATCGACTATCTTGGCTCCGATGTGCTTGGGTTTCTTCTCCTCACCGGCGCAGAGCAGGTTGTAGAACGGCTCGGCGATTAAGGCGTTGATCTTGGTCAGGTTATTCCTGAGCGAGAAGTCCTTCCTGACATACCTTTGATTGTCAACCAGGAAAACGGCATCGACTGTTGGATACAGGGATTTGAGACAGGTGGCGGTATTATAAACGGTCCTTTCCTCGGTCTCCTCTTCATGGGAGAAGGGGAGCACTGCCATAGCGTAGATGGGCTTGTCCAGGTAGCGCTCTCTGAGCATCTGGGCGACTATCGGGATTGCCCCCGAGCCGGTGCCGCCGCCGACTCCGGCGATGAGCAGGAAGGCATCGGTCTCGAAGAAGTGCCGCGCTGTCCTGATGGCGTCTACGACTTTATCGGCATCATCTTTGGCCACTTCAGCGCCCAACTCGTTTATCTTGCCGACGCCGTGGCCACCGGTTCTCCTACCTCCGATGAGGATGCGATGCTGGTAGTCACCGCTTATAACCTGCAGCCCACTTAAGTCGGCGGCATCGGTGTTTACGGCGAAAGCGCCGGTAACTATCTCAATGCCGCGCTGACTGCGTGCCCTCTCGTTAAGCCGGGCAAATTCGTCGGCGAGCCTACCGCCGCACTGTCCTAAACCCACAACCACAAGTTTCATATTTCACCTCTTATATTACTTATATCGTTACATCGTTGTTATTTTTTCCAAAGCTCTTTAATAACGCCTCCCCTCTAGCCATTTTACCTCACCTCTCTTCAACTGAATAGTCGCTTATCAGTTATCTCGAAACCTTTTGGTGAGCTGGCTAAGACTTCTTTTCGCAGGTAAATCATCCCTCTTAGTATACACAGTTTCTTGGCCGCGATTATAAGAGCAGAATATTAATATCCAGTTAAAATACTAAACAAACTATTATCATTTAACCTTCTTCAGCCCCGGCAACCTCCGATGAAATCAATATGAGCCTATTTTGCTTTCCACTCTATCTTCAATGGACAGTTATCAAAGCTTAAACCTAGCGCGGACTATTTTGAGCACCTCAGCCGGCTGTTGGCAAATATCTGGCGGCACTGCATCAGCATCAATTATGGTTTTCAGTCCAAAGTTACAAAGCCGAGTGCCCTTGCCCTGCTCTCTTGTCCAATCATACCCACCGAGCCAGCCCATATTCCATTCGCAGTCTTGCTGCTGGCACTTTAAAAACTTATTGCCCAGAATCTTAACGGTGTTCACCATTGCCTTTATTTCGGCCTCTTACCCCCCTTAGACTTCTTAGGGCCTTTTTTCAAATAAGCAGCACTCTCTCTATGTGCTTTTCGAACTGTTTTCTTGCTCCCTTTCTTTCCCATAAAGTCTGCCCTCTAATTGCTGTCTATTCGGTAACGTCTTCATCATATTCATCGTATAGAATTGGTACTTGAGCATTGAGCTACCATTTCAATACCGCCGTCATAGCTTAGACATGGTGAAGCCCGAGCCTTCGGCTGTTTCCTGGTAGTCTATAACTATCCCCTCTAGTGCTGGAGCTAAATCAGGTCCTACAAGCAATAGTTTTACACCGTCTTCGCTTTCCACTACTTGGTCTTCTTCCTTTGGGTTGTCCAAAGCCAACTGCAGCTGGTCTGGCTTTGATGGAGAAGGAATAATCCTGATTGCCATTTGGGGATCGGCCTGCTCTTGCAAAGCCTCCTTGAGCTTCTCTTTAGCACCTGCGGTTACCGTTAACATTTTACCTCCACTTTCTCGTATTCTTTCCCATTGGGACGATGCACGTACAGATTTCTATTCATTTCCCCCCTTCCCTTCATCGAAGTCCTCCATATCGAGGGTATCGATAAAATTAGTGAAAGCAGACATCCTCTTTAACTCATCTTCGCTCACTTTCTTCCCTTCCGATGTTTCCTGTGGAATAGCTTTGCCGGTTTCCCCGTCTATGAATAGCCCGGCTTTATCTAGGACCGCGTCTTCAGCGAAAATAGGTGCCTCAGCCCTTACTGCCAGCGCCAGAGCGTCACTGGGCCGAGAGTCAATCTCCTTTTGCCCCCCGGCTACATCCAGAATAATCTTGCCGTAGAAGGTATCGTTGGCAAGGTCATTGATGAGAACAGAGATGATATCAGCCTTCAGGGTATCAATGACGGATTGTATCAGGTCATGGGTCAAGGGCCTGGGCACAGCTACCCCTTGAAGTTTTATGGCAATGGCGTCGGCCTCGGCAGGCTCAATCCAGATTGGAAGATAGCGCTCACCCGCCTGCTCCTTCAGGATCACCATGCGTTGATAATTCTCCAGGCTAACCCTTATGCTTTCAATAATCATCTCTCTCATAACTAACCCTCCACAGATACCTTGGCTCCGGTATCACGATTCCCGTTTCCCTTTTCCAACTTGCGGGCTCCAGGTTCCGCCCGCCGGGCCTTTACCTGTTTTTGCTTCAGCCTTACCTTGGAGCGGAACCAGGACGGGGTACGATAACCTTTCATACACTCCCCCGAAACGGAATTATTCAGTCTGTTTGTCACTTAACCTTGCGCCCCGCCGACTTCTTCTTCGTCTTTGTTGATTTACCGCTTGTCTTGAATTCCCGGTGATAGCTGTCTCTCTGCCTTTTCTTCTCGTCTGTCTTACTCATCTGTGTGCACCAGGCCTTTTTAGAGACAAAACAACCCTGTTAGTTGAATGTATTTCTGGGGATTTTTGCTAAAGCAAAAGAAAAGCTGGATAATATCCAGTTTCAATAATACCCTAACACATTAGGTAATACCATGCAACCACGCCTCAAAATGGGCACCTGTGCTATAGTCAGCAACTAAGAATAAAATCTGCGAAAGACTGAAAACGCTAGAATGTGACATTACAGATATTTTTCACCTAGCACAACATCTTGAGTTTTTGTTATCTGTAGACTATGATGGCTCGTTCTCGACGAAGATCCTGTGAAGACTGTGTGGTTACTCGTCGGGAGACTGGACGCGCTGCCTCAATTTTTTCTTCTCGGCACGGTAATGCTTGCCATCCAGCCGCCGCATCTTCGATGTAAGCGTAGGTCTTGTCTTGCGGCGGCTCCTTGGCTTTTCGGCTGCCCTGCGGATTAGCTCCGCAAGGCGCTCAATAGCATCCTGGCGGTTTCGTCCCTGAGTACGGAAACGCCGGGCGTTGATAATTAGCATGCCGTCTTCGGTAATCCGGCTCCGGGCCAGTGAAATAAGACGTTCCCGAACCTCGTCGGGTATTGAGGGAGAGTTAGCTACATCAAAGCGAAGCTGGACAGTCGTGGCGACCTTGTTTACATTCTGTCCACCCGGTCCCGAAGAGCGGATGAACTCTTCTTGGATTTCGCTCTCGTCAATCGCAATGCTGCTCGTTATCTGAATCATATCTTGAGATTACAACAGGTCACAAACCTGTGCAAGTGTCAGAGTATCTCCGCTATTGATTCCAAAGGTCACTCACAATAAGCAGTTTGAATGATTAGTCTCGTCATTAAGTTAATCTTATGGTAGGATGGGCACAATGGGAACCATAGCACTAATTATTCTTTGCTCTGTACTTATGGTAGTCGGTTTACTTGGTGTGATTTTACCGGTCCTACCTGGGATTCCTCTATCCTGGTTGGGCCTGTTTATCTACGCACTAGGCACCAGCTTTGAGCGAATCTCGATCGCAACAGTCGTCATCTTTTTCATCTTGACGGTATTTACGTTGATTCTGGATTTTGTGGCTCCTATGCTGGGTGCCAAAAAATACCAGGCAAGTAAGCTCGGCATCTTTGGCTTTTATCGGATTCACCATAGGAATCTTTACATTTGGCTTTTGGGGAATCATTCTGGGTCCACTTGTCGGTGCATTTCTGGGAGAATTGCTAGTCGGAAGGACACCTAAACAGGCCTTTGGTTCGGCGCTTGGTGCCCTTCTTGGTTTTGTAGCGGGTACCCTATTCAAGATTATTGTTATTCTGGTTATGGCCGGGTTCTTTATTGCTTCTTTGTTTTAAAGAAGGTGAAAAAGTAAATGAAATGATTTCAATTTTCGGAAATTAACAGTTATAATAATAGTGTGTAGTAAAAAGAGGAGGTGATAAAGCGTGTTTAAGCGTCTTTTAGCCCCGCTTGATGGATCCCGCTTTGGTTCACGAGCACTCCAATACGCTACTGAGGTAGCACAACACTTTGGTGCGGAAGTTGTCCTAATGCAGGTAGTAAAACCTACGACGCCAGTAGTTACTACGACTGGTATGGCACCGGGCACGGGAAGCCCGGCTGTAGCTGAGATTGCTATGCAAGCAGCGCTTGAGGAAGATAAGAGAAACTCTACCCGTGCCAAGCGATACCTCAGTGGGAAAATCCGTGGAATGAAGCCTCGGGATATCAAGGGGTCATACCAGGTAGTAGTCGGAGACCCAGCCCAATCCATTATGAGTTTTGCTCAGAAGGAGCATATAGACCTGATAGTTATGACTACCCATGGCAAGAGCGGATTAAAGAGGGCTTTTATGGGCAGTGTTGCCGATGCGGTAATCCGAGAGTCAGGGAAACCTGTTCTAGTCGTTCGGCCACGGACAAAAAAGTAAAAAATAGGGAGAAGATTATCAATTGTCTTACTCAAAATACTTAGCGGATTTTAGCAGCAGGTGATGTTATGAGGATCTTATCAAGAGAAGAATTGAGAACGTTGATAGAGAGTCCCCAACAGCCTATGGTTTCTATCTACATGCCTGCCCATCGCACTGGAGACAGCGAGCAGGATCCAATTAGACTCAAGAACCTACTTCATGATGCAGAAAACCAACTGATTAGCAACGGAATACATATGCAGGATGCTAGCAAACTACTTAAACCAGCTCAGCAACTGCTGTCTGATTCCTATTTCTGGCAGCATCAGGGTGATGGCCTAGCTATTTTCTTGTCACCAGAGATATTTCAATACTATCGTGTCCCTCACAGCTTTCAAGAGCTAGTGGTTGTTGCTGAGCGCTTCCACATAAAGCCTCTTCTCCCACTATTCAGCGAAGATGGAGCCTTCTACGTTCTGGCAGTAAGTCAAAATCGGGTCAGGTTGCTCCAGTGTACTCGCTATTATGTCTGGGAAGTAACACCAGAGGCTGTGCCAGAGAGCCTTGCCGAAGCCCTGAAGTACGACCAACATGAAAAACAGTTGCAATCTCATACTACCGGTAGGGGCTCAGCCATATTTCATGGTCAGGGCCTAGGCAAAGACGACGATAAAGTTAACATTCTGCGCTATTTTCAACAGGTTGATCATGGCCTACATGAATTACTGCGTGAAGAGCGTGTGCCTCTTGTCATAGCCGCAGTTGATTACCTTCATCCGATTTACCGGGAGGCAAACACTTATGCTCACCTGCTGGAGGAAGCAATTGAGGGTAATCCTGACGAATTGAGCGCGGAAGAGTTACAGGAACGCGCATGGGCGATTGTGCAACCTTATTTTGAGCGCGGTAGAGCTGATGCACTGGAGCAATATGGCGAAGCCGTAAGTAAGGGGCTGGCTACCAACGACGTGAAGCAAGCGGTCTTGGCTGCCTATGACGGACGAGTTTCCACGTTATTTGTGGCTCTAGACGTCCAGCAATGGGGTGCGTTTGACCTAGAAAGCCGCAAACTTCACCTCTATGAAGAAAAAAGGCGTGGCGCAGAGGATTTGCTTGATTTCACTGCCATTCATACACTGACAAAAGGGGGTACTGTATACGCAGTTGAGCCTGAGCAGGTACCCGGTAAAACATCAGTAGCGGCTCTATTCCGCTACTAAGGTCGAGTTCCTTCTCCCTCTACCAGTTAAGGAGGTGAAAATGCCCAGGTTTATCGTTGTACACAGCATGCCCTACAATGAGGAGCAAATTATGGTAACTGCCAAGAATATGCCCAGTCAGCTTCCATCGGACGTATCTTGGAACGTGACTTACTGTGCTTTCGAAGACAACAAATTCTTCTGTGAATGGGAAGCCCCCAACAAGGATGCCGTCGAGCAAGTGTTCAGGTCGACCCAATTACCCTATGATGCTATCTACCCAGTACGACTTCTTAACGTGACTAAGGCAAAGTTCGAGGAATAGCGACCCAGCGTTTGTCGTTGTTAGGCATCCAAAATATATAGTCAGGAATGTTCAAGGATGGCCCCCCTACTTCTTTGGTGCTTGTAATGGAGCCACGCGAAGGGTTAGTCTATCCAGTTCCACAACGACAATGTCTTCGCCCTCATTTATGTTTGTATCATTCGAAAATGCGTGCCATAATTCCCCATCAACTCTAACATAGCCATCCGGAGTGAGTGGCGTGGTTGCTTTGCCACAGCGGCCGACTATGGCTTCAGACCAAATCACTGGTTTTCTCTCCAAGGCCCTTCTACCCAATCTGAAAGTAATAATCTCGTAAGTCAAAAAGGTAGCAACAATCAAAATTATCCCCCATACAGGAATGTTGACCCCCCACAAAGGTAACAGCCAGAGAATAATCAACAACAGAACTGATCCTTTAAACAGACCCGTAGCGATGTTGAATATGATATATGCCTTCTTGTTCATACTGCTTAATCTTCTGGCTTCAAGCCTGTGTCTACCAGAATGATACTTATTCTTCCTGTGACCCCTTGTCAAAGTCGTCCATATCAAGGGTATTGATGAAATCAATGTAAGCAGAAAGCTTCTTTAACTCGTCTCTACTGACATTCTTCCTTTCGGGCGTCTCCTGGGGAGTGGCCCGTCCGGGTTCTTTATCAATTAAGAGCCCCGCTTTATCTAGGACTGTATTCTCAGCGAAGATAGGTGCCCCAGCTCTTACTGCCAGCGCTAGGGCATCACTGGGCCGAGAATCGATTTCCACTTGTCCTTCCCTTGCATTAAGTATAATTCTGCCATAGAAAGTATCGTCCCTGAGTTCATTGATAACAACAGAGTCGAGGCTGGCATTCAGACTGCTAATAACTGACCACAATAAGTCATGGCTTAAAGGTCGGAGCACCTCCATACTTTGAAGTTTTACAGCGATAGCATCAGCCTCAGCCGGACCAATCCAGATTGGAAGATAGCGCTCGCCTGCCTGCTCCTTCAGGATTACCACACGCTGATAATTCATAGGGCTAATCCCCATACTATCAATGGTCATCTCTATCATAATCACCTCCCCATTAGCTTACTGGTCGTCTTCTTTTGATTATTCTTGCGTCATCCTTTTTATCTGCTCGGCGAATTTTGGGCTGTTTCTCAGCCTATTAATGAATACCGGGCAGCCCTCCAGGAGGGAATTCTGCGCCGCCGCGGCCATGGTTGACAGGAATTCGGAAGTCTGGAACGGCAGACCGGGAATTGTGTTGCCATTTGCCATGCCTTCCATCTGTCTTCTCAGGTCTTCCTCGGTCACCCGCATCGGCATGACACAGTTTTTATACCAGGGACAGGACTTGCATTGCAGTATTTCCTGCGCTTCGTCAAAAACTTCGCTCATTTTCTAGTCTCCATGGTCATGAGACAACCTGCTTTCCTTCTCATTAGTCCGCACCCTGGGGAGAAACCACGATGGGGGTACGATAGCCTTTCATTGCGCCCCCCTTTTGCCCACGTCTGGCTGGCTATTTAACCTTTCGGCCTCCCATCATCTTTTTCTTTTGTCTTGCCGACTTACCGCCCGTCTCAAATTCCTTGAGGGAAACGATCTCTGCCCTTGGATTTTAGAACTGAAACTCAGCACGAGCCAGTTCGAGGACGGCGGACGCCTGGGGACACTCATTCGGTGGTACCGCCTCAGTCTCAATCATTGCTTTTGCCCCAAGGTTACAAATCCTGGTGCCCTTGCCGGACTCTTCGGCCCAGCTATTCCCACCAAGCCAGCCTATATTCCACTCGCAGTCTTCCTGCTGGCATTTCAGGAATTGCTTTCCCATAACCTCCATAGTATCTTTGTTCGACTCCATCTATGTCGGCCCCTCACCTCTTAGACGAACCGCGGCGCAGTAAGCACACGATAATTCCCCATTTGCTTACATGCCATCGGCCACCACTACCCGCCTTTCTACTTTTTGCCTCCTTTGGGCTTCTTCGGGCCCTTCTTAAGGTAGGCAGAGCTTTGCCTGTATGCCTTTTTACCGCTCTTCTTTTCTTTTTGCTTTGCCACTATATTGAACTCGCCCCTCTGTTCAGCTATTCCTTTTGCACGACCAGCTTTGGTCCGTCGTCGGTATCCTGAACATCCAGGGTTACCTCTTCTAACGCCGGCGCTAATTCAGATGCTACCAGCAGCGCTTTTACCCCCTGGTGCTCAACCACCTGGTCACCGGGTTCCTCCTTGCCCAGTACCAGGCCCAGTTGCCCCTGTGGATCCGATGCCAATCTCACGCCCATCTCGGGGTCATCACTATGAGCGGTCAGGATTTCCTTCAATAGTCCCTTGGCGCTTTCGGTCACTGTTACCATTTTTAACCTCCTTTTTCTACCTTATGAGTCGGCGGCCGCCATTGTTTCTTCTTTAGTTTCCTGGGTTTGACTTTGACCGCGTTTGTAATCCATGATAGCTTTCCAGAACTCCTTTTCATCAATATTTGGTTCGCGTCCCATTATGACTGAGAAGTTGTTCACTATATCTTCGACCTCTCGTAAGGTAAGAGCTAGAGCTCGTCTCAGCCTATCAGCTTCGGGGAGCAGGGCTACCTGTCTGCCATTCCGTATCACCGTAACCGCATCCGATTTCCTATTTGTAATGGGATCAGTGATGGCCACTTCCTCAAATTCTATTCGCTCCGTCATGGCTCGCTTCCAACGCCAATGCTCAGCGCCTTCACTCCAAGTATTTTTCGAGTTCCTCTTCGCTGATGGGCCTCCAGGATTTCAACACCCCGCTTTCGATCGCAACCAGGAAAGCCTCCTGGCATTTCCAGCACCGGAACGGTCCCTCGTAGACCGGCTCCAGGAATGACAATCTCGTGTTAGCACCGCACCGGGGACACGGTATTATAAACATCTGCTTGCCTTCTGCCAAACGTTATGGTTCGAGCTTCTCCTCCAATTCATTCAAAGTAACCCTGAGTGTGACCTTTGCTTCCGTTTCTTCCAGAATATCCTCCGGCGACAAGAGCAGGTCCGTGTAGGGCGCTTCCCGCCGGACCATAAACTTCCTGATCTCGCCGGTCCAGGTATCGCGCACCACGTGGTTTACCGTGCCCAATGTCCTGCCATTCTTGTCCGCCACCTCGGCTCCATACTGTATCTTCATCGCACCCAGCCTCCTGAATGGTTAACCACTCCGACCGTCTAGCTGGTCGGGCTACTACCGTTTCTTTGCCACCGGTTCTTTGCCAAAGAAAAAGTTAATCTCCCTTGATATTTTCAGGAATAATAATGCCTCAGGTAATATAACTGGCATTGGGGATTGTATGATGTATTGGAGACTCGGAGAAGAGTAATCTTCAATTGTTGGAAAACCGAAGCTGGATATTGTCCGGCTTTCACATGTAACAGTCTATGGGAGATGTTGCCATGATGTCAAGGCCCCGGCAGGTGTGTGGGTAGGAATTTCTGCCTTTATCTCCAACTAAACAAGCAAATGTTCATCACAAAATGCGATGACTTTTTCCTCCGCCATCTATGTACCCCAAACAACCTGAGGGGTGCTATCGCCATTAACAAAGTACATTGAAAATTGACGCTTTCCAGCAGCACGGGGCATGAGTTTTTGTCGCCAATGGCTCTGTACCCCCTTCTTAGCTGTCCCATCCGCTTGACACCCGGTAGAAATCTGTGTAATACTAACAATGCCTCAGGTGGTCCGAGTAGTGGTGATAGACCGCTGAAGCAGCAACCAAGTAAGTCATTCGAAAGAGAGCTAAGGTAACCGCAAGGAAGCTAAAGCGACCAAGTAGGCTCTACTGAAAGGGAGTTGCCAGGTGGGAAGTCGGGAGTATAGAGATTGCCTGGGGTTTTTGTTTAGCCATTTTGGGCTCAAGTTCAATCTTTTTGGGGACTAATTTCCTTTTTGAAGGACTTCTCAAGGGTAGGGATACCTATGAAGGGAAGGTTCCGATATTCCTCTCTATAGTCCAACCCATAGCCAACCACGAACTCGTCTGGCACTTCAAAGCCTACATAGTCAAGGCGAACATCTGCTAGCCGGCGCGCTCGCCGATCGAGGAGGGTACATACGGCCAAGCTGACTGGACCCCCGGCTTGCAAATGATTAAGAATATAACTGAGCGTTATGCCAGTGTCCACGATATCTTCCACCATAATAACATGCCTCCCAACCACACTGAGATCAATATCTTTGGTGATCCTGACTGTGGAGTCACTGTCACCGCTGTAATAGGATATAGCCATGAAGTCTATGTCAACAGGAATAGTTATCTGCCGAATCAAGTCAGCCATAAAGCAAATGAAGCCTCGCTGTACTCCTACCATGAGCGGACGGCGGCTCGCATAGTCACTGGATATCTGCCCTGCCAGCGCCCGCACCCTGTCCTCAATTTCAGTGGCTGAATACAGCACGCGGCTAATGCCGTGAGCTCGGGTCTGCGCCAGCGGCCCACAACCATACTTTGCCAGCAGGCGATCGTAGTCATTCTTGTAAAGCAACGTTATCTTGACTTCAGGATGCAGTTCTTTAAGGCGCCGTAACTTGCGATTCTTGTGTGTGACTAAGCTCTGCCTTTGGGTGGTGAGTTCAATATATAGGTCAAGCCCCGGCAGATAAAAGTCGGGGGTGAACATTTCTGTAACTGTATCGCCATTCCACCTTAAGGGAAAAGAGCGAGGCTCGTATACCCACTCTATGTTGTAGAAGTCCAGTATCCGTGCAAAAAATTCTTCACTGGGATGTGCAAAGGTCACCGACCGTGATCGCCGCAACGCTGACGCCTCAACTGGTATCGAACTCTCTAGCGTGTCCACTTCTTCTGTCTTTTGACGAAAAGGATCACTGTTTAGAGCTACTGCGGCCAGATTCGCCATCGTAATCACGAAGGCGATATCCTGGCTACTGAAATCGCAGCGTTCTCTAGTATAGACCCTAATACTACCCACAGCACCACCCCCGCACATTATTGGTACGCCCAATATGGAGGCAATGCCAGCCTTTGCTGCCATTTCGGGATACTGTATACGGCTATCGTTACCGGCATCGGCTATTGTCACCGGTTGCCCGGTAAGGACTTCATATAGGCTCTTGTCGGCATCCAGTACGCCCTTACGCAGATAGAACTGGGGCAACCCACGCGAGGAGCTGTGTATTAACTTGCTCCTAGTAGAATCGAGCAGTATCAATGAAGCGCCAGACTTCATTGACCTGGCTACGCTTCTAACTATGGCAGCAAGCCGATCTTTTAAGGGCGATGGTGAATTAACTGCCGCTACCGCCAGGCGGGTCGCTTTATAGTAGTCTCGCTCTTTGTTCACACCCAATCTTATTCTATGATACCATTGTAGGCACGCTAGATTTACATGTCAATCACTAAAAACAAGCAAAAGGTCTGGGGCTCTCCCCCTTCTCCGAAGTCACAATATGGACGATTGTATAATTCTGTTGGCTTCGCCTCAGCGATAGCGCCGCTCTAGACCGGAGATATATCTTCTACCAACCTTATCGGCATTCTGTCCCAACCACACGCTGAGGCGCGTGGGCGCCGTCGGCCCACCTTGAGAGATAAGGAGGTTGGACATCAAGCCGTCGATTTCGTCCCTGGTTATTACCACATCCCTGACCGCGCCGCCGATTAGTCTAGCAAGCGAGTACGCCAGCCCGGGTCTGACGTGAACTATCCTGGCTCGGCTGTTTATTCGGCCGGCAATCAACCTCACCAGCTCGCCAAAGGTGAAGGTCTCCGGGCCGACGGCATCTATAATAACGCTATTGTCTTGGTGGCCGGCGTTGACGGCCATCTCGGCCACATCCTCGACAAAGACGGGTTGAATCTGGTAATCCCCGGAGCCGGGGATAGCAAATATCGGGAACCTTCTCAATAGCCAGGCGATGTTGTTAATCAGGATGCCCTCCAGTCCAAAGATTACGGTCGGCCGGACTATTGCGTAGGACAGCTTTGAACGGGCGATTGCCTCTTCCACCAGCGCCTTTCCTCTGAAATAAGGGAGTGCTGAGTCTGCCGACGGGTTGGTGATGCTGATGTGCACGATTCGGCGGATGCCGGCTTCTTCGGCAGCCTTGATGAGTGTTCTGCTGTTCTCAACAGCCCTATCAAACGAGACCCGGCCGTGTGGAAAGCGAACCCAGTAGGTGTTGTATAAAGTCTTTGCCCCTCGGAGACTATCGGTCAATTCTGCGGGTCTGTCGAAGTCAAGTGGGAAAGATTTAACCTGGTGGCCGAACGGATTTTCGCTATCGGGGCGATTGGTGAGGGTTCTGACACTCTCCCCCATGGAGAGGAGACGCTGCGCAGTATACCTGCCGGTGAAACTAAAGGCCCCGGTCACCACATTTAATTTTTGGGTTTCCATTATCTATCCAACCCGCCCTTCTGTCTAGAAGAAGCCGGCGATGATGATAGATTCTACAATAAATGCTACCAGGGCACAAAAGACCACCACGGGTATAGTTGCCCACCTGGTGACGGCTCTCTTCCAGATGCCGACCGCCCCGATTACTAGCCCGGCAATTGGGATAACGGCCACCGAGAGTAAATCGGCTGGCGTATCCAGGATATATGCCCAGCCGTAGCTGTAGCCAAACGGGCCAATGAATAGTAAGAAGCAAAACAGGGCGGTGGTGCCGATGAATACCGGAGCAACGACGGTGAATATTCCAGCCAGCCTGTTGCCGCGAAAAACCCCGAATAGAATCAGGACAGTAGCCAGGATGACCACTGCGGCGGTTACCGGCAGCAGCGGGGAGGAGTGCTTCATCTGGATTTCAACCCCGCTCTCCCCCCAGAGGCGGCTGCCTGCCGAGTCTACCCTCTGCATATACACCGAGTCTGTCGTGCTCACATTGCTGCCTTCACTCACCCTGGAGCCGATGATAAAACCGCCGCTGCTGTCGCCGATAACGCCGGAATAGCCGATGGTGCGGAAGGGCGGATTTCTATACACTTCTATCTTGCCTTCAGGCCACAGCAGTTGCCCGTCAGGATCCAGCTTTTGAGAATAGGCCTGCCGTGCCTGCTGACCGCCCGAGTCTTTATCAGCCACCCAGATTACGGTGCTGCTTCCATCACCATTACCGATAATGATAATATAGATAAGCCCCAAATTTAGAATGGGCGAGTCTTGAATATTCGAGACCGGCACTCCGCCTTCCTGCCACAGCATCTCGCCCGAGGAGTTTATCCTTTGAGCGAATATTACGCTTGTTCTAATATCGGTGTACTGAATCTCCGGCCAGGCGATAATGCAGCCGCCCGAACCGTCGGCGGTAATCTGCGGGTTTGACTGCCGCCCGGGAGCAACACTTATCGGGATACCTTGCTCGCCCCACATTCGTTGCCCTTCGGCGTCCAGCTTCTGGGCATAGATGTCTTCGTCCCATCCGGTAGCAATAGAAATATCAGTCCAGGCAATGATAAAGCCGCCTGTGCCGTCATTGATAAGCCGTGGTCTCTCTTTTTCACTGGTAAGGGAAGTGACGGATATTCCGCCTTCTGCCCGCAGCAACTCACCATCCTGGTTTATCCTCTGGGCGTAGATTCGCATATCCTCACCGCTTGAATCTTCCCAGATAAAGACAGCGCCGCCAGAGCCATCGCTTACCATGGGCACGCCACGGTAGGCAGCTTTGATACCGCTGATGGGAATACCTCCTGCTTCCCAGAGTAAGGTCCCGTCAGCGCTTACCCTCTGGGCATAGACCATCTCGCTGGAGGTCTCCCGCAGCAGGATGGCGCCTCCGGAACCGTCCGTTGTCATTCCTATCAAGCTGTGCCAGCCACCGGCCGGCTTGGACCAGACGAGAACCTTCTCCCCATCCCAGACAGTATTGCCCTGTGAGTCCAGCCTCTGCGCATAGATGCCGTTTCCGTCCCCCCAGGCGGTGATAGCCCCGCCGGCGCCGGCGCCAACGGCTAAGGGGACGCCACTATAAATATCATGTTCACTGGTAAGAAGCCTGCCCTTCTCCCCCCAGAGAGGGTTGCCCCCGGCATCAACGTACTGGACATAGACGCCATCGCCGTATTTAGACGGCTCTTCCAGCCAGAATACGAAAGCCCCGCCGCTGCCATCGCCGACCAGTGACGGAGGCTCCGGTGGCGGCAGCGCCATGCCGCCCATTCCGGCAAAGAGTCCGCCTACCAGAATAGCCAGCAGGAAAATGGATAGAGGTACTGCAATCAGAGCCGGAGACAGCCTTTTCGGTGCTGGCTGCTCAACCCTATTTTTTATACCGGCCCGCCTAGCGATACTTTCCCATGAACCGGTTGGCGGCGTAACGCGGGAGGTCGCCGACTTCGGGCTTCGCTGTCGGCGGGAAACCCCGGTTATCTCTCTGTGTAAACCATAGCCAATGATGCCGGCGGGTATGAGGACAGCAGCGGCAAGGAGAAGCCAGGAAAACCAGTAGTGATGGTAGCCGACAAGGAAAATGATATACATGACTAGCGCCAGGAGGCAGAGAATCAGTCCGGCATCAGCCAACCAGCGCCGCTCGGTCTGTCTCTTAATATACGCTATGCCCGCGATAATCCCGAAGATGGGAATGATACCCATGATAAGGGACTGGTCGGATTTGGTAGACGACAGCAGGGATTCAAGCCCGAGATATACCCCTATTCCCCCGAACACAATGGACACGAAGCCAGCTATCTTCAGGGCAAATCTGCTACGGAAAGCCAGCCCGGCCATCATCAGTACACCGGCCACCAACGCCAGCGTATAGGCATAACCTTTGATAAACTCGCTCATCGGGGGCGGCATCATGGGGCCCAATGCATCCGGCGGCAAGTCGGCGCTCCACAGCGGTACTAATACCAGAGCGATTGCAGCGGCCATGACAGTGATTACCGCCGATACAGGCCGTAGCCAGCGGCGGGCTGGCGTTTTTATCGTATCCGCCATGGTCATGTCCGGTGCTTCTGGCGGCGTGACCCGTGAAGCCGCCAGTTTTAAAGCCCAGCCGAGCCGTTCACGGGATGTCCGACATATCTCCAGTTCCTCACGGCATTTGGAACAGGCAGCCAGGTGTGCCTCAACCTGCTCGCGCTCTTTAGGCATCACCTCTCCGTCAAGGTAGGCCGCCAGAAGTTCGCTTGTTGATTTACAGTCCATGTTCTCCCCTCCTGCCTAGGTCAAAGCCTCCTGCTATTGGATGCTCATCTGGGTCCGCAATGACCTTAGCGCCTGGCTTATCCTAGACTTGACTGTCCCCAAAGGAACGCCTACGACCTGGGCAATTTCGTCGTAGGACAGGTCGTTGAAGTATCTCAGGATTAGTACCGAGCGGTGTTTGCTATCCAGGACGCTCATTGCCTTCATTAACCCCTCGTACTCCAGCCTAGTCACCAGAACCTCCTCGGGTTGTCCCTCGGGCTTCATATCCGGCAGATTGATGTTTTTCTCCTCCAGAGACAATAGCGCCGGTTTCTTCTTGCGTCGCCGGCTCATGCATTGGTTGACGGTAATCCGGTAAATCCATGTAGTGAGCTTCCCCTTCTTCGGGTTAAAGCTGTTGCGGGACCTCCAGACGCTCACAAAAACCTCCTGTAGGATATCCTCCGCCTCCTCTTTCCTGCCGGTCATCAGATAAGCAGTCTTGAATACCATCTTCCGGTAATCCTGGAAGACAGTCTCAAAAGCGCTCACGTCGCCCGCCCGTAGTGCCTCCATCAGGTCTGCCATAGCTATAACTATATTACTATACGCAGTTTGTGGCAAAAAAGTTCATTTCAGCACAGGAGTTCTAAGCGCAGTCCAGAATTCTAGTGAGGTTAATCGGATAATAAGGGAGTATATTAATACAGACAGAAAAAGAGGCAGGGGGGGGGCAGCAATACGCTAGATTGTGCAGTGAGGTAAGGACTCAAGCTTTTGTGCAGTAAGATGCCCTTGTTGATTGTTGAGCCTGGACACGTGTGACGTTTACTTTTAATCAGGGTGTCGCAGGTTCGAGACCTGCACGGCCTACTAGCTTCAGAAGACCGTCCCTGCCGAGGACTTTTTAGAAGAATCTGGGTGTCAGAACACTAGGTCTACCGACACCCAGATTTTATCGTTTTTGCCACCAAATATCAATAATTTAACAAAATATAAATTTGTTTAATGGTAATAAATTTAGGTTCAAAAATGAATGTGAAGGGGAGCCTCTCGGCTCCCCTTTTTTTATGGTTTAAATTCATTTAAAACCCCTTGACAATAAATCTGAATGGGCATAAAGTCAACTTAAATGCCATTATACGACTTTAGGCTAAGGTTCAATTTTGCAGAGGCGTATCGTATTAATTCAGAAGCGGAAAAGATTGAACTCTTAGACTTGTCGCCTGGAGAAAAAATCACGCTGGTTAGTGGTTTAAGTGAAACGCCAATAAAGGAACAAAATCACGTTGCAGTTTTAGGGAAGTCATTTACATCAGAAGCTGAAGCAAGAGAGGCAGCAGAAAGATGCAAGCGAGCGCTTCTTTATTGGGCTGTAGAGCAACGATTAGGTGCAGATTTTGGTGATGGGAGACAGCGAAGTTGGTTCACGAAAGCTGGCTTGAAGTATTATGAGCAAAAGTATGGGTGTCCTATCAGGAACGATCTACACGGCATAGATGTGTATGAACATGTAGAAAAACTGAAGTTCGCTAGTTTCAATGCAAAGGCGGAGGTGGGTAAGCAAGTAGACCGACTAATAAATACTTTCCAACGTGAGTACATGAAGAGTAGACACTTTACAGAAAAGCAATTGCTTGCAAGCGAAATTTACGCGAGTTCCTTCTTTGATATATCGGCTCGGAGTAGATTTATAACGCTTGTAACAGCAGTTGAAGCATTGTTAGAGCCGGTAAAGCATCCTACAGAAGTAGAAGAATTAGTTGAAGATGTCAAAGTTAAGGCGAAACATTTGGTTGTGGATAAGGATACGAAAGCTTCAATTATTGGCAGCTTCGATAGGATAAGATATCAATCGAGAAACCAGGCTGGGCGAATGCTCGCTAACCGATTATTGCCCAATGAGATTTTTGATGAGCAGGCGTCTGATGATTTCTTCTCCAGGTCATATGATTTACGAAGCCGGTTACTTCATGATGGAACAATAAAGGAAAAAGAAGGGGATGTTGGGGAACTTGCGAACGTTATGGAAGCGTTTGTTCATAAGCTACTTCTTGCAGCATTGAATAACGAGTCTCAATAAGGTGCTGTTGCTGACTAATAGTCCCCCCTCTGCTTGAGAGAAAACTAAACCAAACCTCTCCCCCTGTCAAGAGGTGGATTAGCTCGATATCCTAGTCTTCGCTTCCTAAGTGTCCTTGTATGACGCCAACCGCCGAGAAATGGGGTATTTTTTTAACACACCGTAGCTGAAAACAAATTTTATCTACTTCTTCGTTTGTAAGTAAGATCTCCTTCTTGCTCTTAATATAGTCAATACGTTTGTTATTCAAAACGTTCTCCGGCATTTGTGTTTTAAATTGACACTTACCCCAGAAAATAACCATAGAGTGAATTTTACTGTGGTTAATGCCAAGAAACTCAGCAAGGCTTTTGGTATGAAGGTAGTTCTGTCGCAGTGGATTTTGAAACTGGTATTTCTTTTTATAAATTACTTGCGTCCATCGTTCGTCATAAGGTCTTCCGTATATCCAACCGTCTTTGTTCTTAGTTTCAACAACAAATATGCCATATTTGGAGACGATAACGTGGTCTATCTGGGTTGACATTGAGTTTAATGGAATAATAACATCATTGAAAACGTGATATTGCTTAGAGTCTAAGAAAAGTGACTGGACAAACTTGGTCCTTAGTTCTCCAGTCATTCCTTTAATGATTGCCTGAAGTGACACCTTTTTAACAGCTCCTAAATTAATGCTCAAAATGATGATAGGCATAGACTTAGGTCTATGTCTATGGTACTTTTGGGGTAAATAATATGAGAAATACCGACTATAAGGAGTTCAAGTTGGATAAACGACTATTGTCTGAAAGCATAATTAGGGTAAATGTAGAGAAGTGTGAAGAAAAATTTGTCCGGGACAGCGATTATCGTCAGCCTGTTCAATATATGGGCAATATTACATTGAAAGATATAACTGAGCGCGATGTGTACATGATCATTGAATACTACCTGTATACATGGGCCAGAATGGGTCGCGTGCTGGGTAGAGACAAGTATTTAGGTTGGCAAGCAAAGCTGAATACTAGCATCCGAACAGGTCAAGCTAAATTAGAAGAGTTCCGCTCTTGTGAACTATCTACTGTAGAGTTGAGTGAATACCAGGTAGATATTATGACGCTTTACAATTCCTTGAATTCAATAATAGGGCCTATCGCAACCGCAAAAGTGCTTCATTTAATATGCCCAAATTTTTTCCCACTTTGGGACAATGGCATTGCTGATGGCTTGCGTGTGGAGTACGCTGGTGTTAATGATCTAGAGTCGTTTTCAGCTCAGGATTATTTTGAGTTTATGAAAGCAATACAATCCTTGCTTGGTAAATACGATGAATTATGGTCCTCTTTGTCAAAGCTATATAATAAAGGCAAGTTAAAGATTGTTGATGAATGCCTTTGGTATATAGTGCGAACCCCTTTTGCTTTACTTTAATTGTATCCAGTTAGACTATGTGCCATTAAATTCATTTAAGTAGGAAAGGGCAGTACCGGTGGCTGTTAAAAAGATAGGTAAAACAGGTTCTCCCCCATTTCTCCAATTGGAGGACAGTGATGGTTTTTCTGGTGATCTTGGGGAAGTGAAAACCAAGGTGAAGTACAGAAAAGGTATGATTGATACAATCAAAAACAACTTAAGTATTTGGATGGCTAATAGTGCTTTTGAGCCAATAAGAGGACAGCAGCTTGACTTAGCAATTGTAGTCAAATTAAGTCCTTATAGGTTAAAGAATCAAGATGTTGATAATATAGCAAAAGTAATTTGTGATGCCTTAAAGCAGCGAAAGGGTGATGAGCGTTTCTTGTTTGATGATGATAGCCAGATAATTCGTATGCTAGTTTGGAAAATACTAAGAAAAGAAGACAACCAATGGGATACCGATAGCTATGATATTTCTTTCAGGGTTCACGATGGCAATAAGCAAATGAATTTGATAGAACCTAAGGTAATATGAGGATTGTTTAAATACCGACTTTTACGAATTGCTTTTCAAGCTTGTTAAATTCCAACGGCACAGAAGCCTTGATATCCACCTTATCTCTAGTCGCTACTACCTGGATATCTAAAGCATCGAGAGCAATTTAGTCCCTGCACATATCGTTGCTATGATAAATTTCGGTCCATTAACTTGCCGATTGTGAGCCCGATCAAGTAACACCCTGACTTAGGTTCATGGTGTCAGCGAGAGTAGCAAAACGCTAGATTGTGTAATGAGGTAAGAAGTTAAGCAAGAGTTCAACACGAACCTTACCCTGCTTGTGGTTGTTAGACTCAACTAAATAAGGCGAGTAGATTCTTTTGCTCGTCAGACAGCAAGAGCTGCTTGTTGCGTTGTACAGGATAGATCTCTGCCATTTCCCAGAGATAACTACGCACGCTTGTTGCTATCCCTATTTTCACACCTTGTCGCTTCAGTCCTCCGTTCAGCCGGACAGCATCAAATATGTAAACATAAGATATGATCCAGGGTCTTACTGCCCCTCGAGAGGACACGGCAGCCGCCTTGGGCCCAGTCATTACAAGATAGAAATCGGGTAAACTGTCTGGAGATGTATCTAGTAGCCTGTCCATTTTACCGTACCATTTAATGTTTACACTCTTTGTAGCAAGGCTTCCACTGACAAAGCGACCATCTATGCCCTTTTGCGAGGCTGATTGCTCAAGATTAATATTAAAAATATGTGCCGCTATATATTCTCCTGCATGGCTCCTCTCAGCTGGCCGTCCTACTATATGGGCGATTTCGGTATCAGCTAGGTTCTTTTGTTTAATTGCCTGAGCCAATCTATTTAGGTTTTCCATTTCGCATTTCCACTTCCTACCGTGGGTTTACAATATACCCTTCGAGCAGATATCCCTCTGGAGTCCATTTCGGCGCGGTGCCTGATGCAATGTAGCGAGATTCTTTCTTGGCAGCTATAGCCACACCGGCAAGACCTGCAACCAGTGCTGACAATTCATCATGGCTAGGTTTCCCCACGCTTGGTAGAAGGAAACTTTGCTCCAGAGTCTTAGCGACCGAAGCTATTTGGGCAGAGTTACAGCTCGGGTTTCTTTTCCCAAGAAGGGGACCAATCTTCAAACTCTTCCACGCTGAGTATGGATACGTCTCAACGAGGAGGATTCGCTTTGGAGACATTTCAATGATAGGTTCCGTGACGAGTGATATGATGTTGCCTTGCGCGAGTAATCGGAAGACTTCAGTTGAAAATGACACAAAAGGCCTAAAATTGGCCGGCTTTACGTTACCCCTAGTGCCCGTCTTAGCCTGCGTGTTCCAATGCTTCTCACATACACGTTGATGTAGTAGACCATTATCTGGGTCTTTCCACCCCTGCGGTCCGTCTAGCATTAGAATGGAGACACCCAAATATTGGCAAAAGTTCAGTACCTTCCCAGCGAATACATCAGGCTTGGGGATTTCATGGAGGCCGATTGCTTGATACGACAGATATCGAATATCTTTGACTCTATCATGTGACTCCTCTAGCAAACAGAAACCAAAATCTTCATAAGATTTGTAAGCAAGGTCTATCGACAGGATTAACGCCACGGCCATTTCCTAGCACTACTTGAATCACTAAGTGATTCAGGCTTACGATTCGAGCTCCGTCTAATGACAATTATAACACGCGGCTTGCCATGGCTGTATCTTGCCGATCGCCCGTTGCCAGTTCCGTATGTGGTGCAGTGCCTCCGTACTCTATCTAACAAGGAAGGACCCGGGAGAGCAGGGTAACATTCTGAGTTATTGATACTTGATATTCTAGGATGTGCGGGTTTGTAGTGTTATAATAAATTAGGAACATAATGGGGTGAGTATGTTGCAAGCTTCTCCAACAATATACATAGATAGCAGTTCCTATAGAACTAGATTAGATATCGGCTATCAAAGAATATGTGATTGCAAGCCAAGCCACATTAACTGCATGAAGGCCAAGGATTGGCTAAAGAGCCAGCTTGGGGTATGGCAGTTCAACTACGAGGCTAGGGATATTAGAGATAAGAGTATCCATCCGGCAACATTTCCGATTTCTTTAGCAAGGAAAGTGATTGAGTTGTTTACGCACGAGGGTGAGCTTGTACTAGATCCGTTTGTTGGAAGTGGTACTACGTTGGTAGCCGCAAGAGACATTAACCGAAATGCCGTTGGTTTTGACCTCAAAGAGGAATACATAGGTTTGTGTGAACAACGTTTGGCTCAGGGTAATTTTCTCAGTGAAACTCGACAGGTAGCTATTAATGATGACGCTAGGTTTATACCTGAATACTTGAGCAAGGAAACAGTTAGTTTGATATTCACTTCTCCCCCCTACGCTAATCTGCTAAATAGAGAAAGAAAAAACAAGTCGAGACGATTTAGGAAAAATGACCAATTAGGTAGGGTTGAGCAATATTCGCAAGACCCCAGAGATCTAGGGACAATGACGCTCGATGAATACACAAGGTCTATGGGAGATATCTTTGAGACACTTATTCCATTAATGCGTCCGAAGGCACACTGTGTTATTAATGTGCCAGATATGTGGTGGGAGAATGAACGTATTACTATACACGTTTCTTTAATTGAAGAGCTAAGGAAACATAATTATGAACTTAGGAACATAATAATATGGGATAGAACAAACCTCGTGAATAAGATTGGTATTTTCGGTTGGCCAAGCAATTACATTACTATGGGTGTCACCTTCGAATATCTCCTTGATTTTTGGAAAAAACCGGAAAAGTAATGAAGCTTTACACTAAAGAGGGACTAATTGAAGAGATTAAAGCTATTGCTGCCCAGGGCTGGCACAAAAGCGTTAAGGAAACAAAAGATACCCGTAATGACGGCGCGGTAGGCAATACTCTCGAGACATTACTTGGAATAAAGGAAAACAATCTGCCGATTCCGAACGCGAGAGAATGGGAGTTGAAGGGGCAGAGGTCGCATACAAGCTCTCTTATTACATTAAAGCATTTGGAGCCTTCCCCCACTGCGTTGGGAATAGTCTCAAAAATTCTGCTTCCTTATTACGGATGGAAACATAAGCAGGCCGGTATAAGGTATCCAGCGACAGAGATGAGTTTCAGGTCAACAACGAGTTCCAAAGAATTTACAAAAAGAGGGTTTAGAATAATAGTCGATAGAAATCAGGCGAAGATTAAGTTCGTATTCGATTCTAGTAAGGTTAATGTTCGTCAGCCGGAGATTAAATCTTGGTTAGGTTCAGTAGGTCAACGTATTGGGCTTGGCCCATTTGAGCCTGAACCGTACTGGGGTTTCGAAGATTTGAAGTACGCTATCGGTGAGAAGATTAAGAATTGTTTCTATGTAGTTGCAGATAGTAAGCTGATGCCTGACAGAGAATACTTTCTTTATAAAGAACTGCATCTCCTATACGGATTTTCCTTTGATAATTTCGTAAAGTGTGTGGAGGATGGCACTATTTTTATTGATTTTGATGCCAGGACAGGCCACAATCACGGGACCAAATTCCGAATGAAACAAGGATGTTGGAGCAGCTTATATTCAAAAGTCGAAAGAGTAATTTAAAATAGAGAGCGGTCAAGAATGGCTGAAAGCCAGGCAAAGTCTATATTCTTGACAACTGATAATAAAGAAGGGTAAAAGAAACTCGGGGGAGCTGTGCAGTTCCCCCGTTTTAATTATAGTGTGGCAGGGCGAGAATAATATGAATAGGCATTTATTTACTGAATTATTGCATTATTTATCATAATATGTTATTATTTAGTACATATTTAAATAATATTGTATGAGGTTGCATATTGTGGATGGTAAAAGAGAAAGATTCAAAAGGGTTGCCGCTAGAAGAACAAACGCAATTTTGAGAAGAATAGAAATTCTGGGGAATTGCGCTAATAGGAGTGCATATGAATATACAGAGGACGAAGTGAGCAAGATATTCAACGAAATTGACCGGGTGCTGCGAATCACAAAAATGAGATTTAATATAGCAAGAAATAAGAAAAAGGAGTTTAAGCTATGACAATAACAGATATTTTTAAGGATGCTCCTTTACAAGAAAGAACGACAAATTATAAACAACTTGGCCAAAATATAGCAGGTGACTATGGGTATACTCATAGTCCTCTTTCTGAACGTATATCCCATGGAATTCAAAAAGATGCTATACAAAATGGCTGGGATGCTTGTGAGCCAAAAACTAAGAACTATATACAGCAGAATTGGGCTTTTGAGTTTGAGCTAAGTGAAATACAAGGTAATAAAATGTTGATGATGACAGATTATGGAACATGTGGCCTTACAGGGAGTTTAGCTACTGAGGATTTGAAAAAATTAGGCATTGCGGCAGAAGATTTGCCGGAATATGAAAGATGGGCTAGATGGGAGTCTTTCGGATTCACTAAGGCTGAAGGCCTTGGTGCTCGTGGGCAAGGAAAGATGATTTTCATTCTTGGCTCAAAAGACTACACCATTTTTTATGATAGTTTACGTTCAGATAGTAGTTATAGGTTTGGTGGGAGTTTTGCCACCGAAACAGGTTGCCCGGTATTCCATTTGGACGATATTGAAGCAAAAAAGAAAATAAAGGATAAGCTTGGGATTATACCCCTGTCGCATCAAGGAACAAGAATAATGATAATAAACCCGGTAGAAGAATTAACAGAGGATATAGAAAACGGAAACTTGTTGAAATTCATAGAGGAGACTTGGTGGCCAAATATCATGAAGTATGGTGCTCAAATAATTGTTAAATACAAAGGTAATACCGTTAAGGCCAAAGTTCCAGAGAAATTTCCTATAAATAAGGAGGATAAGGAAACAAATACATTTAAAACGTGGATCAAGGAAGCCGACGATTTCAAGAAAACGGGATTGAAAATTAAAAGACTATGCGTAGCATGTAATAAGGAAAAGGAAGCAGATGAATTAACTGAGGGTATATCTTGTTTTCGTGACGGTATGAAGGTTGACATATGTTGTCAATCAGCGAAATGGGACACTTTTTAAACCGAACACTTTGGCATGATCAGGCGGCATTAACAAGCTCCCTGAGGCCCCGGTTGTAGTCTCTGCGGCGATTAATCGTTTGTATTTGCACCTCCTTTCGACACTCTAGGATCTCCTCTCTCCTGCCATATAAGACATCGGCAGGCGTCACGTTACCGAGTGCCTTGTGGTAACGGCGGTAGTTGTAGTAGTCGACGAAGTCGGCAATTGCCCGTTCCAGCTGGCTGGGTAGCTCATAGGGTACTTGGTTCACTTCCCTCTTGATGCTCTGGTGGTAGCGCTCCAGCTTTCCGTTGGTCTGGGGATGGAAGGGTGCCGCCAGAATATGTCCGATGCCCACCAGTTGCAGATAGTCACGGAAGGACCTTGAGACGTAGCCAGCGCCGTTGTCCGAGAGCAGTTTGGTACGGTCCTCGACAGGTACATCGGTCATGCCGGTAGCATCCACCGCTTCCTGAACCGCCTCGATCAGGGAGTTAGCCGACATGTCTTTCTGCAGCTTCCAGGCCAGGATGAAACGGGAATAGTCGTCCATCACAGTCACCAGGTAATAGTAGCCCCAGCCGATCACCCGGAAGTAGGAAGCGTCGGTAGCCCACATCTGGTGCGGCCGCGTGGTCTTGGTATTGTATTCCTTCCCTGCCACAAGCTGCACCTCCTGACGTTTTACCAGCCCTTCCCTTCTTAGAATGCGGTATACCGTCGACTCGGATACGGCAAAGCCGGCGTTGTCTGTGATCCAGGCGGCCAGTTGCCGGCTGCTGAACTCAGGAGACTCCCAGGCTACCGCCAGTATCTTGCCTTCTTCTTCAGGAGTGATCCGGTTCCACGACCTTCCACTGTCTCCTGAGTGGGGCT
>Ga0307421_1000296_pt1 | contig 32733 bp, 28 predicted proteins | sample SalMarWE160270MG_FD_202163 | JGI IMG/M metagenome (GOLD analysis project Ga0307421, IMG submission 202163) | Salt marsh sediment microbial communities from the Plum Island Ecosystem LTER, Massachusetts, United States - WE1602-70 | ecosystem: Environmental > Aquatic > Marine > Intertidal zone >... | reverse complement strand
GTAGGCTTCTTCTACTTACTTGACAACAGAAATTGAATATAACATCATCATATCATAACTAAAGTTTGGATATGATTCCTCTGAAGAGGGGCATCATAACTTTTATAAATAGTTTTTCTTTTAAAAAATCATGGAAAGGGAAAAAGAGGAATTAAGAAAACTTAAAAGAGAGCTTGAAATAAGAAATTTCTCTAGAAAAACCATAAAAAGTTATGTTTTGTTTGTTGACAAATTTCTCGAGTTTTCTGAGAATGAAAATAAACAACTCAATGAGGATTCTGTCAAAGATTACTTACAAATTCTGATAAAAAGATTAAACCCTTCAACAGTTTCTTCTAATCTAAGTGCAATAAAATTTTTCTTTGAAAATATTTTAAAGCACAAAATAAAATTAAAACATCCAAAAAGAAACAAGCCTATTCCTGAAGTCTTAACTATTGAAGAGGTTAAAAAATTAATTAATTCTATATATAATATAAAACACAAATTAATCTTGAAATTAATGTATGGCTGTGGTCTACGTGTTTCTGAATTAGTTAATCTAAAGAAACATGATTTTAATTTTTCAGAGGAGTTATTGCATATAAAACTATCAAAAGGAAGAAAGGATAGATTTGTTAAAATTCCAGATTCAATAAAAAAAGAACTTGCGAATTATTCCAGCCTCTTTGAAGGAGAGATTTTTTTTGCCTCTTCTCGTGGAGGAAAATTAACTACTGCTACCATCCAAAAAATTGTTAAAAATGCTGCAAGGAAAGCAGGAATCAATAAAAACGTCCATCCCCACACTCTAAGGCATAGTTTTGCAACGCATTTGCTTGAACAAGGAATTGATTTGAGAATAATCCAGAAATTGCTTGGGCATTCTGATATTAAAACTACACAGATTTATTTATCTGTATCAAATGCAACAATAAAAAATATAAAAAGCCCTCTCGATAACTTATAACTATAAAATGCCTTATATAAAAAAATTGCATCTTAATGGATTTAAGTCATTTGCAAAACCCACTGATATATTATTTGATAAAGGCCTAAATGTCATAGTTGGTCCTAACGGAAGTGGTAAAAGCAATCTGGCAGATGCTATATGTTTTGTTCTTGGAAGGCTTAAGGTTAAGAGTTTAAGAGCTGAAAGGACTGCTAAATTAATTTGTCATGGTGGAAAAGAAGGAAAGCCAGCTCAAAGTGCTAAAGTAAGTATGGTATTTGATAATAGTGATAATATCTTCACTCTACAAGAACCTGCTGATGAAGTTGAGATTGCCAGGATAGCAAAGAAAGATGGTACAAGCACTTACAAGATTAATGGAAAAACAAAAACAAGACAGGAAATTCTAGAGCTCTTGGCGCAGGCTGGAATAGATCCTGATGGTTTTAACATTATTCTTCAGGCTGAGATTAGCACCATAATAAAAATGCATCCTGAAGAGAAAAGAGAGATCATTGAGGATATAGCTGGAATTAAGATATATGAAGTACGAAAGGAAAAATCTATCAGAGAACTGGAAAAAACTGAATCTAAATTAAAAGAAATCAGAATAACTTTGAGTGAAAGAGCAGCCTATATGAGAAACTTGGAGAAAGAGAAGGCCCAGGCTGAAAAATATGAAAAATTGAGAAGAATGATTAGAAGAGATAAGGCAGCTTTAATTTTTAAGAAAGTTAAGGAAAAAGAAAATGATAAAAAGAAATTAGAGAAGAAAATTGGGGACAAGAAAGAACAACTGAGCAAGATTCAGGATAAAATAAATTTTATTCAAAGAAAAATTATTGATTTTGACAAACAAGTTCAAGAAATTAATGAACATATTGAGAAAAAATCAGGAGTTGAGCAAGAACAGCTCTATCATGAGATTTCTGATCTAAAGTCTGAGACAGCTGTCTTAGGAGTTAAGTTAGAAAATTATAAAGAACAGATAAATACTATAGATAGGAGAATTGAACAGCTGAAAATAGAGGAAATTAGAACAAATCAGGAATTAAAGCAGTTAGAGCAGGAAAAATCAAGGCAGAAAGAACAAAAATTAGATATTCATGACTTCAGAGCTGAGATAATAAAAGCAGCTACAAAAATTAAGGATGAAAGCAAAAAGATTTCTGAAATTTTTTCTGATTTATTTGATAAGATAAGGCAAAGGAGAACAAGAATAGATGACCTTATTAGACAGAACAAGATTAAACAGGTTAAAGAAGAAATAGATGCTCTTGTTTATTCTCTTGAAGAAAATGTTCCTGAATTAAGTAAAATCTCCAAAGAAACCACAAAAATTGTTGATGATATTTCAAAATTAAAAATAGGTGAGGGAGAGAAAAGAAATATCAGTCTTGAGATTGAACTTGCTAAGAAAGAAATGGATCGTTTTAAAGATATTATAAAAAAGAGCTTACAAGAGAAGAAAGATTTTGAACAACTTATAGAGGAACTAACAAAAGATGAGGAAAAGAAGAAGAAATATATGATAGATAAAGAAAAAACTGAAAAAAAGTTTAGAAGTACTTTTGATAAACTCTTGATTAAAAAAAGTCAGTTTCAAGGAATAGTGAAAAAGCAAGAAATTATGGTAAAGGCAGAAGAGATGAGAGCAAGGGAGATTGAAAATGAGATTAATACAATCAATATAATGAAAGCAGGAGTTGATGCTGCGTTGGAAGTTGTTCAGTCTGAAGTTGAAGATTATAAAGAACTAAGAGAGGAATTAGAAAAAGCAAATTTAGGAAGCAAAGCAGAGATTGATTCAAGAATAGCGAGAAATGAAAGAATCTTAGGTGAAATAGGTCCAGTTAATCTCAGAGCTTTAGAAGTCTATGATAGAATTAAAATTGAGTATGAAGAAATTGAATCTCGAGTTAAAAAACTAGGGGAGGAAAAAGAGGAAATTCTAAATATCATTAAAGAGGTTGACAAAAAAAAGAAGCAGGCTTTTATGCAAGCGTTTGATGTTATAAATGAAGCTTTCAGTCAGAATTTCATGGCTTTAAGTAATAAAGGGCAGGCATTTCTTGAGTTAGCAGATAAACAAGACCCTTTCAAAGGAGGTTTAGAGATGATAATTAAACTAGGTAAGGGAAAATACATGGACGCTGATCAGCTTTCAGGAGGAGAGAAAGTTATTATTGCCCTATCATTAATGTTTGCTATACAGAAATACAAACCCTATTGCTTTTATGTTTTTGATGAGATTGATCCTGCACTAGACAAGAGAAATAGTGAAAGATTGGCTAACATACTGAAAAAGAATGTTCAGAAAAACCAATGTATAATCATAACACATAATGACTCTATTATTAACAACGCTAACCTGTTGTATGGAGCCACTATGCAGAAAGGAGTCAGTAAGATTATTGGTTTAAAAATTTAGAAAAAATAAAATTATCTTTTTCTGTTGTTTGCTGGAACTTCCTCTTCAAAGAATCCAATTATTTTCTTTCCTAGTCCACTAAGAAGAATTATTATGATTACAAGGATTATCAGTCCTGCTATTAACAGACCTTTGTATTTTGAGAAGAAATTATCACTTGATTCTTCCCCTGTTTCTTCAGGTTGTTCTTCTGTTGGTTCTTGTTCTTCTATCTCTGGTTCTGGTTCCTCTTCTACTGATTCTGCTGCCTCTGTTATTGTTATTGTTACTACATTGCTCTCTGTCAGTTCTATACCATCAGAAGCATAGAATGTAACTTCTCTTGTTTCTCCTTCTGAACCTGCTTTTGGTGTTAAAGTAACTATACTACCAGAAACTGATACATCTACATTAAGAGGTTTGACAGTGACATAAGTTAAGACATCTCCATTTGGGTCTTCAAAATAATCTTTAAGATCAATTTCATAAGTCTGTCCTGCACCTATTTCTAAATCAGGAATGTCCTCTTTAAGAACAGGAGCTTGATTTTCTTCAGGTTCTTCAGGCTCTTCTGTTGTTTCTTCTGGTTCTTCTGTTGTTTCTTCTGGCTCTTCTGTTGTTTCTTCTGGCTCTTCTGTTGTTTCTTCTGGCTCTTCTTCAGGTTCTTCTTCTATTATTTCTTCTTCAAGTTCTTTAAATGTTAAGTCTGCTATTCCATCAGTTATGCTATTTAATGTAATTTCAAGATCAAGATAGCCATTATTATCAGTATCAAATTGTTTGGTTTCTCCAACATCTAAATCGACTATGATTGGATCAGATGATATTTGAATTGTTACGCTATCATCTTCAACTTCTTCAAGTTCTGCTGTGTGTTCTTCATCTTTAATATTAAAAGTAAAAGAATCTCCCTCAGAACCACTGAATTGTTCTTCTTCTGGTTCTTCTATTATTTCTTCTTGTTCTTCAACTTGTTTTGGTGTGAAAAGATTTACAATCCAATCAATTGTTTTCTGGAACCATGATTTTTCTTCTTCTTCAACAGGTTCTTCTGGAATTATTAGTTCTCCCTCTTCTGATTTTACTACATTTATTGTTATTGTTCTTGATGCTAAGATTGTTGTATCTTCTAACCTTACTGTTACTGTAACCTTATAATCTTGAAGCTGTGTCTCAGGTGGAGGAGCTATATATAGATAAACTGTTTGTGCTTCTCCTGCTTCTATATCTATTGCGCCAGGATTAATTTGTGAGAAACTTGTGCCTGTTCCACTAATTTCTATATTATAATGAGCTGGCTGTTCTCCTTTATTTTCTATTATGAATATTGCAGTTGCTGTGCTGTCTCTTGCTACGCTTACTGGATCATCTGCTATGCTGATTGCTGGCTTGTAGCACTCTTCTATTGTTATTGATTCTATTGCGATTGTATCCTCGGCTTCAGCACCACTTAGAGGATCTTTTACTTTTATTGTGAAATCATATTCTCCACCAAGAGTATTGTAAGGAGGATGGATATCAAGAATAATACTTGTTTCCTCTCCTGCACCAAGAGTTATATGCCTTTCACTTATTGTTGCCCACTCTTGACCCTCTAGTGTTATATCAAAAGTATTCTCAAAGTTCCCATTATTTTTGATTATGACAGCATAAGTATTGCTTAAAGCATTACACATTCTATCTCTTTCTTCCTCAATTGTTATAGCAACATCATAGCATTTTTCAACATCTAAAGTTAAGTCATATTTCTTCAGAACTTTTCCAAAGTCACTTAGAACTTCAATATGTGCTGAGAAATTACCTTGTGTTGTATAAGGTGGCCTAGCTATAATATTAAATGTTTTCTCTTCCCCCTCAGCTACATTTAGGGTATTTTGATCTAGAGTTGTCCAGCTTGGGCCTTCTAGATTAATTCTATATATATTATCTCTTGTTCCTAGGTTCTTTATTTTCAATGGAACACTAAGCTCATCAGATTCACACATACTATAATATATCTTTTCACTGCTTAGAATATAATCATAACAAGAGACAACCTCTATGTTAGCTACTTTATTTGCTTGAGCATAAGGATTTTCAGATGTAACAACAAAATTGATTTCATAAGTTCCTGCAACATTACAAGGAGTCATCACATAAGCTTCAATATCTGTTTCTGTACAGCTTGCCAAAGTTACAGAATCTGAAGATAGAGTTATCCAATCTGCAGCTGGACCCTCTATAGATATTTCATAATTTTCTAGATAATTACCTAGATTGTTAATGTTAAGCATTAAGGTTTTTTCTTCACAAGCACATACACTTAAAGTCTCAGGCTCAACACTAAGTACAGTGTTATGGCAATTTTCCACAATCACATTATGTTCTACTGTTTTTATGTTACCGTTACTTTTCTCTACTGTTATCTTTAATTTATAATTTCCAGGAACAACTTGACTGGAAGGTGTGATATAAGAGTAAATAGATTGTGATTGACCTCCTTCAAGCCAGAATCCTGTAGGGACTGTTGTTGTAAAAGTTGCAGCTGTTCCTTCAACTGTAACTGTGAAAGCTCCAGCACTTGAAGCAGTTACAACATCTTCAATAACTATAGTAGAAGAAGGGCAAACTGTATTAGTTGTTATGTTAGATGTTATTGTGAAAGCACTTGCTTCTGAAATACAGAATACAAATAAAATCATCAAAAACAACAATATTATTGACCTTAACCTTTTCATTTTAGAGTTTTTATTATGTATGTGTTGTTACTTAAAAAGTAAGAGTGAGTATATAAACTTTTTTGTGGTTAAATATAATATTTAGAGAGTATAAAAATTGAAAAAAAATAATAAAAAAAAGAAAAAAAATTAAAAAATTTTTTAGTTTTTTGAGTTCTCGGCTTTCGGTTTCAGTTTGGTTTTTAGTAGTAGCTTTCCTCTACTTCTGTTTTTTCTGTAGTCTTTTTGTTTGTCAATAGTATAATTAACAAAACAATTATAGCAGCTGCAAAAATGATCCCTACAATTGTTAGTATTGTTTTGAGATCTAGTCCATTGCCTTCTCCTTTTGTAACGTTAGCTACCATACTGAATTGCTGGGACTTACCGTCATTATCTACCTTAACGCTGAAAATGTGCTCGCCTTCGACAGCATTTTCAGAAACAGCGACATAGACATTAACAAGCTTACTCTCTCCAGGTGCTAGACTAAAAGCTTGTGGGTTGATTGTTACCTCAGCCCAACCTGCACAGGCAGTTTCTCCACAACCACCCTCTGTTCCAAGAGCACTAATAACAAAATCCTCTTCCTCATCGCCAAAATTTGCTATAAGTAAGGTATAAACAGATCCTTTGCCCATTACAATCTCATTACTTGTTATCTGAGGCATTATTTCTACCTCTCCTTCATGCTCTTGTTGTTGTTGCCCAGGGCCCTCTATAATAACACTTCTAAATTCTGTGTCAGAAACTTCGTCATTGTATGCCTTAGTTTCAAGGGTGTAAGTGCCTGCAAATGTATCTGAAGGTACCTGTAGAGCTACTGTAATGGTCTTTGCGTCTTCATCGTCATCATCATCACTAGTTTCTAAATCACCAAGATAGACTGTTCTTTCTATACAGAGTTCATTCAAGCTTACTCTAACATAGACATCTTCTGCTTCGTGATTGCCTCTGTTCTTTACTGCAACATCCACATAAATAGTTGCTCCAGCTTCGAAAGTCATTATACAGCCTGAACAAGAGCCATAATAATGACCAGAATCATAAAGCTCAACACTCATAATCTCAAGCCAATTAGCTATTCTCTGGATCTCTGTATCTAGGTCTGCCTCATCAACACCACTTAAATCATGTCTCTGTTGAATATCTACATGTAGAGTATATGAATCTCTTGCATCTATATCTTTTGGAATGAAAAGATCAAGAGTCTTCGTATATGTGTTTCCTTCAAAGACATCAAATAAAGGTGTTTCTGCTTCAATATCTTCATGATAACCACCTATCCATGCCTTAACTTTAGATTCTAAAAAATCGTCATTAGCTTTGAAAGTAACTTTAACTTCTGCATCTTCTTCACGTTCTAGAGCTGGTGTTTCGTGTTGGTTTGTCATACATCTCCATCTATCTGTCACATTGATAGGATCGTAATAACAGTAACCATACCAAACCATTTCTCCATTTACATAGACAGTCATCTCATCAATGTCTGGTTCAGAATATTCATACCAGTCATCTGCACTAACACTAGTAAATAAAAAGATAGAAAATACTGCGACTAATACCAAAATAAAAGCCAAAATAAATTTGCTTCTCATTTTTTGTTTTAATTTATTTATTTAAAATTTCAAAATTTAGATAAAATTTTGTCATTATTCTTGAGTTTGATTGATTTAAAAATCTTTCCCCTTTATCGACGGTGTTGTTACTAATTGCGGGTAATTTGATTTTTCTTTTTATCGAAGAGAAAATTATTTCAAAGATTTCCAGATTTTTAATCCTTTAAGCGAATCTTTATATGGTTGTGGGCTTTCATTTATTATTGTTATTGATAGGTTGTATCTTTTAATCCAAGTCAAAAGTTCTTTTAATCTTTTTTCAGAAGTTATTTTATGTCTTCGTTCTCCCTTACTTGTAAATTCAATCCCAGAAAAATGAGAATGAATATATGAGAATCTTTTTAATTTTTCGAAAACTTTTTTATAATCAATCTTTCCTTCTCTAGCTAATAGATGAGCAAAATCAACACAAAAAAAACATCTAGTCTCTCTAGCCAACTTAAGTAGTTCATCAAGCGAGCCGAACTGAGATTTTTTGCCAGTTGTTTCAGGAGCAAGTTTGACTTTCCATCTTTTCTTTTTGATTACTTTCTGCATTTCAATTACTGCTTTCTTGACAATCTCATAAATTTCTTTTTCTGGTCTTCCACTATAATAAGCTGCATGAAAAACAATATATTTTACTCCAAGATAATGTCCTCTTTCACAACAATTAAGAATTCTTTTCTTGCTAGCTTCAATCTTCTTTTTGTCATAAGAAGCTAAATTAATATAATAAGGCGCATGAATGCTGAGTTTTACATTAAATTTTTTAGCTATCTTTCCTATTTCTTTGGCTTGATTATTATTCATCCATACTTGATATGTGAAGGGGATCTCTGCTGCACTAAGATTTTGTTTATGATATCTCTCTAGATTTTTTGGAGCCTGTCTCATTCCACCGATTCCTGCTGGTCCAAATCTTATTTTAGCTTTTGTCATTTTTTATCTTGATTTTTTAACTCTTTTTTGCATCTTGAACAGCTTTTCTATTTCTCTTACACTGGTTGAATCTTCTGATTTCTTGTCTCTGATCCAACCTTTAATTCTTGGAAACCTCAATGCGAAACCTGGCTCTTTTTCTGTTTTTCCTGCCGTATGCATCGGACTTTTTGTTATTTCATCAGCCATGACAGTGAAAACATATTTTGGCTGAATCCAAACATCTGGTTTTATTAGAGAATCCACTCTGGCTGGTTTCTTATCTATTTTTATTTTATCCAGAAGTTTTCTTATTTCCACCCATTTTACTTCAGTAAGACCTGAACCTATTCTTGCTATTGTTTTGAATTCATCTTTCTTTTTATCATAGACACATCCTAGCAATGCTCCTATACCAAATTTTACCCTCATTCCTTTGCCTTTAAAATATCCGACAATACAAACATCTACAGTATCTTTTAATTCTCCTCTGTATGAACGCTTTAGCTTTATCCAGTTGTAATTTCTTGCTCCTGCTTGATATGGGGCATCAAGCCTCTTTGCTATGATCCCTTCTGTTCCTCTTTCAATATTCTCTTCAAAAAATTCTTTAAGCTCTTTCGTCTTGTCTGTTAGAATCCTTTCAGCTTTTCTAATTGTAAAACCTTTTTTAATTATCTTATGAAGAGTTTTTATTCTTTCAGTGTAAGGTTCCTGTGTCATATCTTTACCATTAATATAGAGAATATCAAAAGTGAATAGGACAAGTGGAAATTTCTTGGCTTTTTTTTCAATTTCATATTTTCTTTTTCTTGTTATAGTAATCTGGAATGGGGCAAATTCTTTGCTTGATTCATTATATGCAACTGCCTCTCCCTCTATAATAACTGATTTTGCTTTGATTTGTTTTTTGATTCCTGCTATAATATCAGGAAACATGTATGTCATTCTTTTTCTGTTTCGTGAAAAAATCTCAATCTTATTATCTTTTTTATGAATCTGTAATCTAAGTCCATCATATTTTGTTTCAACAGCACATTTTCCTATTTTTTTTATTATATCTTCTGCGCTAGGAAGCCTCTCAGCGAGGGCCATTCTTATTGGAGCATCAATCTTGATTTCTTCAACTCTTTTCAACGCCTTTGGACCTTTCTCAAATAAAGTTCTAGCGACAATAGCCAAATCTGAACTAATATTATAGGCTCTTTCTATATCTGATCTTAATTTCGTTCTATCACCACTTATTGCCTTGCTTAAAGAATCCATAATTGTTGGATCGCCTATTCCTAATCTAAGTCTGCCTAAAACAAATCTAACAATATACTTGGCTTCTTTAGGAGAAACCCTGTTAAGCAAGCCAGATAACATACTAATTTTTCTATCAACACTTCCTGTTCCTCCTGTCTGAGCAATTTTCATTAATGTATTATAAACTTCAATAATCGAAGGTACTTTTGTCTTGATGAGAGTTCTGCTCTTTTTAGTTAGGATAGTTTCAGCTGCTAATCCAAGATCTCCTAACTTTTTGTAAGTTTTTGCAACATCATTGACAGATTTTCCTGAACTTTTTGCTATGGCTTTTTCAACCATCTTTTCTGCCATATCTATTTCAATACCTTTAAATGGTGGTAATAGTCTTTCCTGGTAAAAATAAACAACTTCATCTATTTCATTTTTAGAAATTTTTTTAAAAAAACTGCTCAGAGTCTCAAACATCTGAAGCCTTTTTGTCGTGGCTTCTAATTTTTCAAACACCTCAGCTAGCTTTGAAAAGAGCATAAGAATATGAAGGAGAGGGGTTTTTTAGATTTTTCTTTTCCTTTGAGAACAATAAAATTTTTATATTATGTTTTGTTAAAATTTTTATGGATTTTGATAAAGTTTTGAAAAAAAGGACCAGTGTAAGAAGATATTCATCAAAAAAAGTTGATGTTTCTAGTCTTACTGCTGTATGTGAAGCAGCAAGATTTATTCCAGTTGCTGGAAATATTTATACTGCTAAATTAATCATTGTTAGTGATAAGAAGAAAAAGGAGGAGATTACTGAAGCTGCCCTTGGTCAAAGCTTTATTTCAGACGCTCCTTATGTTATTGTTGTATGCTCTGATTTGAGTGTATTGAAAAAAAGTTATGGTTCTAAAGCAGAAGTATATGCCAGACAACAAGCAGGAGCTGCTATCGAAAACATGCTACTTAAGATAACAGAACTTGAATTAGCTTCTTGTTGGGTAGGAGCTTTTGATGAGAATGCTATCAAAAGAATACTAAAGATTCCTGACCATATTCAAATAGAAGCTATACTACCTTTAGCAAACCCTTTTGGTAAAGAAAAGGCTAAGAAAAAACCTGACTTAAATATGATAGTTTATTTTGAAAAATGGGGCCAAAGAACTGCTAAACCAATTAGAAAACTTTATGCTTGATTAAAAAATAAAATTAAAAGATAAATAAAATGATACAAACAAAAGATGATCTATTTTTGGGTGTGAGAAAGTATGAAACAGATGAACGTAAATTAGAGTATATGGAGAATGAAATTAAAAAGGGAATGCCAACTGAAACAAAAATTATTGCTTTAACATTAATGGCTGAGATTTACAAGAATAAAAAGTGGTGGAATAGTTCAGCTAAAAATCTCTGCTCTGCTGCTGATCTGGCTCCTACTTTCAGAGAGAAAATTGATTTGTATTTCAGAGCCGCAATCATGTTCTTACAGGCAGGAGATTATTTTGCTACAGATGATAATTTTAGAAAAGTTCTTGTTTTAGCTAACAACGAACAGAAACCAAAATTACAAGAAAAAATAAATACTCTCTATTCTGAAAATGCAGAAAATTATGAAAAAGAGAAGAAATATATCAAGGCTATAAAGGCTTATTCTAAAATTCTTTCTATGAAAATTCCACTCAAAAAGAAGCTAGAAGTTTATGACAAGCTTTCTGTTTTATTTGAAAAGGTAGGAAAACCAAGAGAAGCTGCACAGATGATAGAGCATAAACAGTCAATAATTGAATCTGAAGAAAAGAAATACATTGAGTTAGAATAATAAGAAAAAATAAAAAATAAAAAAAATTAAAAGTTCTTTGTTTTTATTTGGCCATAGCAGACCAAGCTCCGAAAATGATTGCTGCTAAACCGCCAATCCACAAGAAATATGGATCAAGCATCCATTGGTTAAGTATAGCAAGTAAGCCACCAAGAGCAGCAAGCCATCCCATCCATTTCATTTTAACCTCCTTTAAATTTATTTTTTATTCTTTTATTATATAGATATATAGAGAATTCTTAGTATTTAAATTTTATTCAAAAAAAAAGAAAAAAGGGGCCAGCTCTCGTTAGAGAGCTAGCCGAGAACCCAAAAGGCTAAGGGGAACATGAAATGAATTTTTAGCTGTGGAAAAATTCCACGCCTAAATCTGACATCACTGGCACTGGAGTTCCTTCTTGTGTTTTTGGTTTTCCTAGCACGTAAGGACTCTTCACACCTGTAATTATTGTAATAACTCTAACTCTACCTTTGAAGTCTCTGTTAATTCTTGCTCCCAAAATAACTTGGGCATCAGTGCTTAGATTCTCTACTACTAGTTCACCAATGTTGTTAAGCTCTTCTAACTTTAGGTCATCTCCACATATAACATGGATTAGTGCTCCGGTTGCTCCTCTATAATCTATGTCTAGAAGTGGATGACTTAAAGCTTGCTTGACAGCTTCTTCAACCCTATTCTGTGTATCGCTCTCGCCAATGCCTATAACAGCCACGTCTCCATTCTTCATGATTGAGGAGACATCTGCATAGTCTAAGTTAATCAGAGATGGTACTGTAATAGTTTCTACAATACCTTTAATCATAGTACTAATCAACTCATTGGCCACGGCAAAAGCTTGTTCTACTGGTAAGTTTCCAGCAATATCCACTAGCCTGTTATTATCTATAACAATAACAGTATCTGTAGAATCTCTTAGCTGTTGCAAACCAAATTCAGCTTTGTCTATTCTAGCTCTTTCTGTCTCAAAAGGCATTGTTACCACACCGATTGTTACTGCTCCTATTTCCTTAGCTAGCTGTGATACTATTGGTGCAGCACCTGTTCCAGTACCGCCGCCCATTCCTGCTACTAGGAAACACATATCTGCTCCACTTATTGCTTTCTTTAACTCAACTATGGCTTCTTTGGCAGCCTCTCTTCCTTTTTCAGGATAGCCACCGCAACCCAAGCCACGAGTTAATTCTTTACCAATAAGAATTTTTTCATCAGCTTTACTCACAGAAAGATGTAAAGCATCTGTGTTAGCAGCATAAACACTGGCTCCTTGTATTCCTTTATTGAAGAGCCAAGTTATTGCATTACAACCAGCTCCACCAACACCTATTACTTTAATAGTTGCTTTTCCTGCCTTAAGTTCATCAAAATTAATTCCATATCTACCAGATCCCTCTACTGCCTCTTTTGCGAAGTCTATAGCCATTTTTTCCCTCCTTTTGGTTCTTTTTTAATTTTTAAATTAACAAGCAGCATGTCGAAAAATTTATATACATGCATGTCTTGTTTTATTTGAATAAAAAGAGATAAAACTGAATAGGAAGCATTCAGAAAAAAATTATTCGACGACTTTCCCCCGAAAGTCGAATAATTTTAAATAAATTTATTTATATTCTTAGAGTTAAATTTATTTAAATACATTATTGCAAGCCAAATATTATTTTACAACATATATTTTATAATTCCATTATAAATTTTCCTTATCTAATATTTTCTCTAATTCTGCTGGAATGACTTTTGTCCTTTTTCCTGAAGAATCTATTCTAATTATGACTGTCTTGAATCCTTTTTTTTCATATTTTTTAGCCTTATGATAGGCTTGGTTAGGGGTATAAATCCCTTTAATCCTTTTAAGATCACCATCATTTCTTAAATATATTTCACATGTATCTATTTTATTCATTTTAATCTCCCAAAGCAAAGAGAACAAAAATTTTCTATTTTTAGTATTAATAAAGATTTTGATTTTGTGGAAAGTTTTTTATATTTCTTATTACAGACTTTGTTATGAAAAAAGAGAGTGAAAATAAGATAGGCAAAAAAGTTAAGATTATAACAGACAAGCAAGAGTTTCAAGGAATACTAATTAAATCCTATGATCCAAAAATACTGCTTCTAAAACTCTCTTCTGGATATAATATTGGTATAGAGAAAGCTAAGATAAAGAAAATAAAAGTTTTAGAAAAACCAAAGAAAGAGATATTCAAGCCAAAGCTAATCAAGCCAAAAGCAAATCTTCCTGGAATCGCTATTATTGTAACAGGCGGAACAATAGCCTCAAAACTTGATTATGAAACTGGTGGAGTAAAAGCCTTAACCAGAGCAGAGGATATCATTGCAGTAGCACCAAAAATTCAAGAAATAGCTAGAATAACAACTATAGAAATTCCTTTTACTATAATGAGTGAGGATATAACAAGTGAGGAGTGGAAAAAACTAGCCAAATTATGTGAAAAGCTGCTAAACAAAAAGGAGAATAAAGGCCTGATAATTTTGCAAGGAACTGATGTTCTTCACTACACATCTTCTGTTTTATCTTTCATGTTAAGAGATCTAAATAAGCCTGTTATACTTACTTATGCACAGAGATCTATTGATAGGGGCAGTACTGATGCTCTTCTCAATTTAACATGTGCAGCTCAAGCAGCAATAAGTGACATAGCAGAAGTTATGATAGTAGGACATGCAACAACAGAAGATAATTTTTGCTTTGCTCTCAGAGGAACAAAAGTCAGAAAAATGCATACATCTAGAAGAGATACGTTTAGACCAATCAATACAAAACCAATAGCAACAATTTATGAAGATGGAAGGATTGAAAAACACAGCAGATTCAGAAAGAGAAATAATAATAAAACCAAGGCAGAAGCATCATTTGAGGATAGAGTTGCTTTAATCAAATGGTGTCCTAATTCTTCTGCTAAGATAATTGACTTTTACAGAAAACAAGGCTACAAAGGTTTAGTTATCGAAGCTACTGGACTTGGACATGTAGCTACAGAAGGAAAAAAATCCTGGCTTGAAACAATCAAGAGAGCTACCAAGTCTGGAATGATAATTTGTTTTGCTACCCAATGTCTTTATGGCTCACTCAATCCGTTTGTTTACTCAGCTCTGAGAAAATTACATGATGCTGGTGTCTTATTTTTGAAAGACATTCTTCCTGAGACAGCTTATGTAAAACTAGGTTGGCTGCTTGGAAAAGAGAGAAATAAGGATAAGATAAAAAAGCTAATGTTGAAGAATATAACTGGAGAATTTAATCCAAAACTTTCTATGGGGGATTTTTTGGTATAGTCTTTTTCTTTATCATTTTTTTGGGCTTTTTATTACTACAGCTAAGTAACTACACCAAAACCTTTAAATACTCTTTTATACTTTATATTATATAAATTAAATTACAAATTAAAAATCACAAATAAATAAATCAAATATCAGAAGAATAATATATCACACATCAAAAATCAAAATTACAATTATATATAACAAATACTAATTAACCAATAATTATTAATTTTAAAATTGGTGAGGTATCTTGTAGTATATTAGTGTATTGATCGTGTGAATAATATTTAGATTCTTCTAGGAGTAAAAAATGGGAAAAGTTAGTCCACCCTCAATCAAATACATTATAAATGCTAAATTTATTGCTGAGGGTGTTGTTGAAAAACCTGATGTTATTGGTGCAATTTTTGGCCAATCTGAGGGTCTATTAGGGGAAGAGCTAGAACTCCGAGAACTTCAAAAGAGAGGAAAGATAGGTAGAATTGATGCGACTTTGGAAGTTAATGAGTCAAAAACTATTGGGAAAATAGAAATTCCTACATCTATAGACAAGGCTGAAACTACTATTATTGCTGCTGCTATTGAAACTATAGACAGAATCGGACCTTGTGATGCAAAGTTCGAGATTGAGAGCATTGAAGATGTTAGGAGTAGCAAGAGAGAGTATATCATAGAAAGAGCAAAAAAACTTTTAGAGAAACTTGATGTGGATATGCCAGAATTAAGAGAAATAGAGCAAGATATAGTTAATCATAAAAAAACATCTAAGATCAGAGAGTATGGCAGAGAGCTTTTGTCTGCTGGTCCTGATATAGAAAAAGCTTCTGAAATAATAGTTGTTGAGGGTCGTGCTGATGTTCTAAACTTATTAAGATGTGGAATAAAGAATGTTATATCTATGAATGGAACAGTGTTGCCTAAAACAATTAAAGATCTAAGCAAGGAAAAGAAAATAACTTTGTTTGTTGATGGTGATAGAGGAGGTGTTCTCATAGCTATGGATGCTATTAATAATGCAAATGTCGCTTTAATAGCAAGAGCTCCAGATGGTAAGGAAGTCGAAGAGCTGACAGAGAAAGAAATTATAATCTGCTTAAGAAATGGTTTAAGTGTAGAGGATTTCTTAAATAGATATAAACGAAACAGAGGAAGGAAAAGATCATTAAAGATATTAAGGGCATCAAAAACAGAAAATAAAAGAGAAACAAAAAAAGAGAGACAAGAAGATGAAGAAATAAAGGTCAAAAAGGAATTAAATGAAGAAGACAAAGAAACCTTGAAAAATTATCTAAAAAAGATAGAAGGATCAAAAAATGTCTTGCTCATTGATTCTGATCTTAAAATCATAAAAAGAGTCTCTTCAAGTGAGATTGTTAGAACACTATATAGATTAAGACAAAGAAAAACACAAATTTTTGCATTAGTTATAGATACTGCAGTCACTCCCTCAATAGTCAACACAGCAGAAAAAATCAATTGTCAGTATATTGTAGCAAGAAATTTTGCTGCAACTTCAGACAAAATAAAGATGTTAAGTTTTTAGTTTTATTTTTCTTTTTTTATTTTTTTAATTGTTTATTTCTTATATAAAAAAGAATAATTTTTTTTAAGAGTCTTGACTAAAAAGAATATTAATGATTTATACTTTTCATAATTGGCTTTTTTAATAGATTCTAGATATTTGCTTCTCTCTCTAAAATAAATGTTTATTTCTGGATATTTTGTTTTCTTTAATAGGAAATTCATTATTAAACGGGAAACTCTGCCATTTCCATCAATAAATGGATGAATGGTAACTAACTTTGCAGATACAAAAGAAGCTAATTCAAGAGGGTGGAATTCTTTTTTATTCTTTTTATACCATTTAATTAAATCTGTAACTAATAAAGGAACCATTTCAGCTCTAGGCGGTTTAAAGTCAGTGCCTCTTATTCTAACTTCTGTTCTTCTATATTTTCCAGCAGAACTATTAGCAATATTTTTCAAGATAAATGAATGAATTTTTAAAATTAATCTTTCATTTAAATCACCTTTATACTCTTTTAAAAAATCTAGAGCTTCTTTATGATTCTTTGCTTCATGGATTTCTCTAAGAGTAGCTCCTTTTGGAGACATATTTTCATTAATAATTAAAGAGGTCTCCTTAAGTGAGAGAGTATTTCCTTCTATAGCATTACTATTATAAGTTAACTCTGTAAAAAACCATTCATCAAATTTTTCTATTCCAATTTGTCTAGATTTTCTTAGATATTCATTAAATTTCTTTTTTATGTCTTCTATTTTTAAAATCTGTTCTTTAGAAAGATATCTCGCTTTTCCTTTCTTTAAATCAAACTTGAATTTTTTAATTTTTTCTTGAATTTTTTTTTCAGATAATTTACCTTCCCCAATATATCTACTTTTTTTCTCCCATTTCTTTCCTTTGCGGATATTACAGATTAAGTAATTGTATATCTTTCTTTTCCTCTTTCTAATCTCATGATAAACCATAATATACTATGTGGGCACATATTTATAAATGTTTCTATTTGTGCCCATACATTTAGATTATAAAACTGAAATTATAAAATTATTAAGAATTGTTTACCACCTGATTTTGCGTAGCAAAATCAGGTAGCACATACTTATATATTTTTCGGAAAATTTCCTAGAGCCACGGCTATAAAAGATAAAAACTAAAAAAATTTAGAAAATTATTACAGTTTTTTAGGAACCAAGTCGATACATATTCCTGCCGCAACTGTCTGTCCAGCATCACGAACAGCAAATCTTGCCATGTGTGGATTATCACTTTGTTTTTCTATAACAAGTGGTTTGTGTGGTTTCAGTCTTACAATTGCTACATCTCCGTTCTTTAAGAAATCAGGATTTTCTTTAGCTACCTGGCCTGTCTTTGGATCAAGTTTTTTCTGCAATTCTATGAATTGTGCTGGCACCTGTGCTGTATGTATATGTAGTACTGGAGTATAGCCTTTGGCAATAACTGTTGGATGGTTGATAACAGCAATCTGTGCAGTAAATTCTTCTACTATTGCTGGAGGTTTGCTTGAAGTAGCTATGACATCTCCTCTTGCAATATCTGTTTTTCCTATTCCTCTAATGTTAATTCCAACATTATCTCCTGCTATAGCTTCCTTAAGTTGTTCATGGTGTGCTTCTATAGTCTTAACTTCTCCTGTGACTCCTTTTCCACTTTTTGCTGGAAGTACAATAACCTTCTCTCCTATGTTCATCTTACCTGTCTCTATTTTTCCTACAGGAACTGTGCCTACACCAGTGATGGTATAAACATCTTGAACAGGCATTCTCATAGGTAAGTCCACTGGTTTCTTTGGAGCATCAAACAAATCTAGTTGATCAAGTAAGGTTGGTCCTTTATACCAACTCATCTTATCACTTTTCTTTGTGATATTGTCGCCAACAAAAGCACTTGCTGGTATAAAGTTCATCTTATCGACTTTATAACCTGCTGTTTTGAGAAGACCTGATACGTCCTCAACAACTTTCTTGTACTTAGCTTCATCATAGTTCACAGTGTCCATTTGATTCACAAGAACTGCTATCTGTCCGACACCCATGGTCCTAGCTAGCCAAACATGTTCTTTTGTTTGGGCCATTACACCATGTTGTGCAGCGATAACCAATATAGCTGCATCTGCCTGACTTGTTCCTGTAATCATGTTCTTAACAAAGTCTCTGTGTCCAGGAGCATCGATGACAGTAACGCTGTATTTTTGAGTTACTAATTTTCTGTATGCTAAATCTATGGTAAGACCTCTTTCACGCTCTTCCTTAAATCTATCCATAACAAAAGCAAACTCAAAACCTTTCTTTCCAAGTTTCTCTGCAATATCTTTCATCTTTTGTAGCTCTTGCTCAGTAAACTTTCCAGTCTCGAAAAACATTCTTCCGATAGCTGTACTTTTTCCATGATCGACGTGTCCTATAAACACTACATTAAAGTTTGGTTTTTCTCCTGCCATTTTATTTATTTATTAAATTTAAATAAAAATTTAAAAGTAATTAAAAAACAGAAAATATACTTATAAATCTTTTGTTATTATTTAAAAAATTCTACAGCTTTTTTCAATTCCATGTGTGTTTTGGCATAATCTTTAAGTTTTTCTCCTTTCATTACTGCTTCTAGGGCTTGTCTTGCAGCTCTTGCTCCTGCAAGAGTTCCTAAAGGATGGCCATGAATGCCTCCACCAAACTGTAGTATAACATCATCACCAAAAATTTTGTATAACTCAGGAATCATCAAAGGATGCAGGCCTCCTGAAGAAACAGGCATAACTTTTTTGATGCCATAAAATCCATCAGTAAGTGCATTTTTATTATCAACAACCTCTTCATGGGTCTCAAACATCTTTCCTACTGCTGTTCCAATATGTAACTGGTCTAGGCCAATCATTCTTGTCAATCTTGCTATAACTTTCATATTTATTCCGTGTTTAGTGTTTTTATCAAAAGCAGCATGTCCAGCTCTATGAGCATGCAGCACTAAATTAAAATTCTCATTTCGCAATGTTTGTAATGCACTCCAACCACAAGTTATTATATCAACCATTATATATTTGTTACCGTAATCCTGGGTTAGTTTTGCTCTTCTCAACATTTCTTTTGTTTCCGCTGTCACATTAATCATGTAGATTTTTTTCTCTCCAGTTTCTTTTTCAGCTTTTTGTTTCATCTTAAAAGTTTCTTTCAACCTTGCTTCAAATCTATTGAATGATTGACTTGATAAATTTTCATCATCTTTTACAATGTCACAACCACCAATCCAAGAATTATAAGCCACTCTTGCATGATCTTTTGTAGTTAACCCTATTTTGGGTTTTACTATTGTTCCTAAGAGGGGTCTTTTGTCTGGTTTAATACTCGTGCTAATCAAGGGTCTTTTTGTCTTTATATTAAATATTTTTCTTATACCTTTTATTCCATACTTAGGGCCTTTAAAGCTCTTGGCAATATTTTCAGGAAATATGATATTATTAAGTCTTAATCCAATTACATCTTTCATTCCAAAAACATTTCCTGCAATACTGGACATTATACCAGGCAGATTTTCTAATTCAAAAAGTTCATTTGGATAAGCTATTTTTATATTGGCAGATTTTCTTCCTTTCATCTCTAGAGAAAAAACTTTAGCAGCTAACTTTAGCATGTAAGGTTTCATAGTCATAGTCGTGGTCCAGGTTCCTATTGATGATTCTGATGCAACACCTCCAGCTATTTTTTTCAAATTCCCTTTAGTTTCAAGATAGAACTCACAGATCAAATCTTTCTTAGAGGGTTTATAACTTAGATCTATATAATCAGTATATTTCATTCTTTTACCCCTTTTATTAATAAAGAAACAAAATTTAGTTTATTAATTTTTCTTTTCAGCTTTCTCTGTGCAACCAACATAATCTGCAAAAACTCCAAGAGATAATTTTTCTTTGTTTGGTTCTCCACCATTACAAAAAAAGTTTTTAACTAGAGTTCTTGGAAGACTTAAAAAATGACTAGATTTCTCACAAAAAGAATGATTATCTAGTGTATAAAACCTATGGCAATTCTCTTTCTTTATATATTTTCTATAAAAAACATTTAATAAATCAAAAGGTAGAAATAGATAAAATTCAAAAATAGCATCTGCAGTCTTTTCTTCCTTTATCCTTTCATACATTTCTTTTATCAAATCTACAGTTAATCTACTTATTTCCATCTTAGCCTTTATAATATTCAGATTCTTCATATAAAAATATTTTGGTAATATAAAATAAGAATAAATAAGAGTGGGCCTACCAGGATTCGAACCTGGATTTGCTGGTCCGAAGCCAGCTGTTCTATCCATTAGACTATAGGCCCAATAAATATATGAAAAAAAGCTTAATAAGTTTTATTATTCATATCAAAAATTATTTAAAATTCTTTTTTCTAATAAATATGTAAGGAGGTAATAAGAATAGGAAATGCAACTTTTTTTATGGATATTATCTCTTATTCTAGCCTACCTTATAGGAAGTATAAATCCTGCTTATATTCTTGGAAAACTTGTTAAGCATATAGATATAAGAAAATATGGAACTAAGAATGCTGGGGCTATGAATGCTGGTCATGTGATTGGAAAATGGGCAGGGATTCTGACAGCATTATTTGATGTGTTAAAAGGAATTATTGCCTTTTATGTTACTTTTCTAATATTCAAAATCCCTATAGGTTTACATGCTCCCTCTGTTCCTCTTGCTGCTTATTTGGCAGGTTTTTTGGCAATAGTCGGTCATGATTTCCCATTTTATCTGAATTTTAGAGGAGGAAAAGGAGCTGCCACAACTTATGGTTTGATAGTTTTACTTAATATTTTTCTGTTTAAGAGTATCTTAACTATCTATGGTATAAATGCCTTAATGCCACTCATTTTTTCTGGAGTTATTTTTGTTCTTTGCGGCACAATTTTTTATTATATCCAAAGATCTGCAAACTTGATTTCTATTATTCTATCACCTATCTGGTTTTTAATAGTCTGGATAAATACAGTAAAATATAATTTTATACTTCTAGTTTCTATAATGATATTCTATTATTTATTTACTTTATTAATAACAGGTAAAAACTTGAGAAAAATCAAAAAAGAAATCAGATTTGGAAAAAGAAAGAACAAAATAAATGTATCAAGAAAATTATTGAGATTATCTGCTATTATTTTTCCTTTCCTTTATTTAATAATACCTAAACTTTGGATATTATTAATATTGGTTGTTTCATTTTTATTTTTCGTTTATCAAGATATGGCTAGAGCAATGAAAAAAAGTCATCTGAAAACTTTTTATAAAAAATCTGATAGAAAAATCTCTAATCTCACTTTATTTTTGCTTGGTTGTATTATCACAATTGCTCTGTTCCAAAAAGAACATGCTATCCTTGCTATATCAATGATGATTATTGGAGATATGGCAGCAGGAATTGTCGGTATCAAATTTGGTAAAAAAATTCTTGTCTGGGGGAAAAGTATCGAAGGGGCTTTTGCTTGTTTTGTTGGTTCATTACTTATAGGTATTTTACTGATGCCCTTATTGAATCTAAGTATTTATGTTGTTGGAATTGCTGCTGTTGTCATAACAATAGTAGAATTATTTTCAGCATGGCTTGATAATTTAACCATGGCTCCTGCAATTGCTTTAGTTTTGAAATTTTTGCCGAGGTTAGGTTTATAAAATTCATTTTTCTTATTGATTTATGAAAAAGGGGTTTAGTAAGTTTAGTACTGCTGAAGCTATAGCGATTTTAGTTGGAATGATAATTGGTGCAGGAATTCTTGGTATACCTTATGTAGTTGCTCAAGCAGGATTATTTTGGGGTTTGGTTAATATCATAGGTATAGGTCTCATCGTATTACTTATCTATCTTTATTTTGGTGAAGTCATCTTAAGAACAAAAGGCAAGCATCAATTGCCAGGCTATGCTTCTATTTATCTAGGAAAGACAGGAAAAATTTTAATGATGATATCAATGCTTCTTGTACAGTATGGAGCTCTAATAGCATATATGTTTGGTGAAGGTGAAGTTCTTAGTTTTATTTTATTAGGTTCAGTTAATCTATCTTCACATCTCATCTTTTCAGTAGTATTCTTAGTATTAATGGCTACCCTCATATTTTTTGGTATTAAAACTCTTGGCAAGGAAGAATTATTCGGATTAGGGGCAATTATTGCTATTGTTATTGTTATAGCTATCTATTTTTTACCTCAAGCACAGATATCTAATTTCATGAGTTCAAATCCTATCTTGATTTTTAGATTTTTATTTCCTTATGGAGCAATTCTTTTTGCTTATCTTGGTTTTGCTGCACTCCCAGAAATGAATGAGATTATAAAAAACAAGAGGAAAATGAAAAAAGCATTAATAATAGGAAGCTTAATTCCTATTGTTATTTATCTTCTTTTCACAATAACTGTCATAGGAATAGACACGCCAGAAATAGCCACTCTTGCTTTAGGTAGATTTGTCTCTTTATTTGCGTTATTTACAATGTTTACTTCTTTTCTTGCTGTCGGTGTGGCTCAGAAAGAGATATTTTGGTATGATATGAAATTTAAACATTTTACATCATGGTTTTTCACAATTATTCCAGTATTAATCATAACTATGTTGATTATCTTCTTTGGATTAATTGATTTCATTGGTATAATTTCATATGCTGGAGCAATAGGTGGTGGAATAGCTGGAATTCTGATCGTACTGATGGCAATTAAAGCAAAAAAATTAGGTCAGAGAAAGCCAGAATACACTGTAAGAATAAATTGGCTTATTGCATTCCTCTTAATTTTGCTATTTGTCTTGGGAATAGCTTATCAATTTTTATTTTAAAAAATGTTATGGTTGATATTAATTTTAATTCTTGTATTTATCTGGGCATTTATTAATATCTATGATAAACACATTGTTAGTGATGAGCTTAAAGATCCCTTTTTATGCACTGTGGTTTATGGGATTACAACTTTTATCTTATTTAGTGCGGTAGTTTTAATAACAAAACAAAAAATAATTCTTCCACTTAATATTACTTTGTTTGCAACTCTTGGAGGGATTAGTTTAGGAATGGCAGTTTTTTTCTATTATAAAAGTCTAAGTCATGAGGAAGTTTCTAGGGTCATGCCATCGCTAGAATTTGTTCCATTATTTACACTTATTTTAGCAACAATTTTTTTGCATGAATTTTTCACCCCAATAAGATATGCTGGTATAATTTTACTTATTGCTGGAGGATTTTTAATTTCAATTAAAACGCATAAAAAAAGAAAAAAGAAATTTTATTTAACTCCTGTAATTATTACTGTTTTAATAGCCGCAATATTCTTTGCAACTAGGAATATCCTTATTAGATATTCCACATTTTATGCTTCTTCATTACAATTAATTTTTTGGATTGGTTTTGGTAGTTTCCTTGTTGCCCTAATTTTATTGATTTTTCACCATCCATCTATTACTAAAAAAATCCAGATAAAAGGTTTTAAGCATCTGATTATTATTAATGCTCTTAGCGCTATAACTTTAATTCCTTATGTTTATGTCATCAAAATTGCCCCTGCTGTTTCTTTCATTTCTGCCATTGGTGCTGTACAAAGTTTGCTTGTTTTTATTATGGCCACAATATTAAGTAAATCAAAAAAAATTGTGAATGAATCATTAGAAAAAAAGATAATCATTCAAAAAATAATCGCAATTCTTATTATAATAGTTGGTGTGATTTTAATTGCAATTTAATTATTTAATACTTTCAAGTCCAAAACATAATGATCTAAAGCAGGATTATAAGCCTTAACTCTAATAGCTCTAATTAATCTTACTTTTCCTATTTTATCTACTAGCTTTTTAATCTCTTTTCTTGAATTTTTTCTTTCAATGAGACAAGAATAATGAATTATAGTTCCTATCTTAGCTACTTTGAATGCGCTAGCAAGATATTTGTAAGGAGAAGGAAGATAACCCATAATAATTCTGTCTGATTTAATTTTTAATTTAGGAACAACTTTAGAACAGTCTCCTTTTATAGCTTTGATATTATTTATCTTATTCAATCTTATATTTTCAATTAAGAATTTATATGATTGTGGATTGATTTCTATAGCATAAATTTTCTTGACTTTTTTTGCTAATGGAAGTGAGAAATAACCAATGCCAGCAAACATATCAATAACAATATCATTTTTCTTTGCAAGCTTAACTATTCTATGTCTTTCATTGATATTTCCTTTAGCAAACATAATTTTTCTGACATCTAATTTATAGAGAATTCCTGCTTCTTTATGGATTGTTAAAGTTTTGTTCTTCTTAGCCTTTGAAACAACAATTTTGATCTGTGGTTTTCTTAGTTTTCCTTTAATTTTTCCTGTTTTTATGCAAATTGTTTTTATGTGGGAAAATTTTTTTAAAAATTGCTTAGCCTCTTTTTTTGAGATTTTATTAAAAATTAAAATATCTCCAATTTGTTGATATCCCATACTAGAATAAATTTAAATATGCTTTTAATATTTTCTTTATTATACTATCATGTTACCAAAAAAAGTTAAAGATTTATTGAAAAAGCAACACTATGCTTTAGTTGGAAATCATAGTGCTGTTCAGATTTGTAGATGGACAAAAAAATCAATTTTAGATCAAGATATTTGTTATAAACAAAAATTTTATGGAATTAATTGTCATAGATGTTGTCAAATGACGCCTAGTGTTGCTTGGTGCCAACATAGATGTATTTTCTGCTGGCGTGCTATAGAATATACTCTTGGAGATAAAATGTTAAAAGAAATAGATGACCCAAAAGAAATTATTGATGGATGTATCAAAGCTCAAAGAAAACAGCTCATTGGTTTTATGGGAAATAAAAAAGCTAATAAAATAAAATTACAAGAGGCATTTTATCCAAAACATTTTGCAATTAGTCTTGCAGGAGAACCAACAATCTATCCAAAAATAAGTGAGTTGATTAAAGAATTGCATAAAAGAAAAATTTCATCTTTTTTAGTTACAAATGGCATGCTTCCTGAAGTTTTAGAGAAAATAGAACTGCCAACCCAATTATATGTTTCAGTTGATGCTCCAAATGAAGAATTATATAAGAAAATAGATAGGCCAGTTACAGGCAGATGGGAAAATTTGATTAAAACACTAAAATTGTTGCCAAAACTAAATACAAGAACTGTGATAAGGATAACTTGCATAAGAAATATGAATATGGTTGAGCCAGAGAATTATGCAGAATTAATCAAAATGGCAAAGCCAATGTTTGTTGAACTTAAAGGTTATGTTGCAGTTGGTTTTTCTAGAGAAAGGTTAGGGGTAGATTTTATGCCAAAACATTTTGAAGTTAAGGAATTCGCGGAAAAAATCTGTAAAGAGTCTAAATATAAGATTATTGATGAAAAAGAAAATTCTCGCGTTGTGTTATTAATGAAAGAAGACAGAAAAGATAGAATTATGAAGTTTGATTAAGCACTTCAGTAACTACTTTTTCTATACATTTAGTACAATAAACCTGATTATCAATTGAAACTCCTTTTTCAATAGGACTCATACATTCTGGGCATGTACGAGGATTAATGGATTTTTTAGAATCATAAAAATCAATAAAATCTCTTGTTAGATACTCTATAGCAGCCTTACGAATGTTATATTTGCATCCTATATCAATCTTACATCCCTCAGCCATTGATTTGTTAAACTAATAAAATTTATAAAATTAGTTGTGTTCTAATTATTATGATTGGGATAGAGGTGATTATTGGATTTATGGGAATGTTTCTCATTTTGCTTGCTTTTTTTATGAATCAGATAAGGAAATGGAAGACTGAAAATCCTGTCTATGATATTGTTAATTTTATTGGGGCTTTATTGTTGATTATCTATTCGTATCTGATAAGAAGTTGGCCTTTTTTAGTATTGAATCTAGTATGGCTAATAGTTTCTTTCAGAGAAGCTTTTGTGGATATTAAGAAAAGTGAGAAAGGAAGCATAGGACATAAGAAAAAATAAAAAAATAGATTTAAGATTTTTCTAGAATCTGCGCTTTAATGCCTTGTTCTCCACAAAGCTTGACAAATTTTTCTGCATCAGTTCTGCTTCCAACTATAGCTCCATAATGTATTGGAATAGCAAGAGTTGGTTTTATTATGAAAGCTGCTTTGGCAGCCTCTTCTGCATTCATAGTGTATGTGCCTCCAACTGGTAACAAGGCTATGAATATGTTTCCTTTTTTTGAATAACCTGTCAATTTTTCCATTTCTTTTATCAAATCAGTATCACCAGCATGATATATTACAACATTATTTATCTGAATTATATAACCAACCCATCCTTCTGATTTTGGATGAAATTTCTTATTTGGATTATATGCTTCAACAGCCCTAATTTTTAAACTATCAATTGTTATTTCAATTCCTGGTTCTATTAATTCAAGACTTATTTTTTCCCCTAGTCTAGCTATCTTACTCTGACTGTCTGCTGTGCATATAATTGTTGTTCCATTCTTTACAATTTTTTGAATATCCTGCTGAGAACAATGATCATAATGGCTATGTGTTATTAAAATAATATCTGCTTTATCTTCTGTTGTAAGCTGATAAGGATCTATATAAATCACTTTACCTTGTGTAATAATTTTTACTGTTGAATGCCCAAGCCATTCAATATCTACTGAATCTATCTTCATTTTCTCTTTTACTTATTCTGTTTTTTATAAAGCACACTAGAAACTATAGTAAGAGTTCCAGCTCCTATTCTTCCTACTAATACACAAACTATTCCTTCTGTAAGCAAAATACCCCAAGAGATTTTCTTGTTTTCTAGTTTTTGCTTTTTTTGTTTTCTTTTTCCTTTTTTTCTTTACCATTCTCTTTTTTACTGATTATATTTAATTTTAAAATTATTTATGGTTTATATCTTACCATAGTTCTTGGAAATGGAATTGCATCTTTTACTGAATCAAGTTTGCATATCCAAGCAATAAGCCTTTCAACTCCAAGACCAAAGCCAGCATGTGGAATAGCACCATATTTACTTAGTTCCAAATACCAATTATAATTTTCAATTTTTTCTCCTGCTGTTTTTAAGGACTTTTTTAATTCATTAATATTTATGTCTCTTTCAGAACCTCCAATTAATTCACACCAACCTTCTGGTAGCAATAAATCAAAACATCGGGAGGTTTTTGGACTCTTTGGATCTCGTGGTTTGTAAAAAGCCATAATTTCTTTTGGATAATTAGTTACAAAAACAGGCAATCCATAAATTTCAGTTATTTTTTCTTCTTCAATTGTTCTAAGATCTTTTCCCCAAGGAACTTTCATATTTTTCTTTTGTTTTAATAATTTGAGGGCTTGATCATAAGTAATTCTTGGCCATTTTTTATTTAGATATTTTTTCAATAATGCTATGTCTCGTTTTAAAAATTCTAGTTGTTGTTTATTTTTTTCAAGAACTTTTTTAATAACATATTTAACACATGCTTCACCAAGATCCATTAACTCATCAAGATTCATCCATGCTGCTTCTGCTTCAGCATGCCAATATTCAGATAAATGTCTTGTTGTCTTTGATTTTTCTGCTCTAAATGATGGTGCAATAGTATAAATTTTTTCTAAACTATACATACCTGCTTCTGCATGAAACTGCCATGTTTGTGATAAGTATAATTTTTTATTATAATAATTTACTTCAAATAAAGTTTGTCCAGATTCTGCTACTGAAACTATAAAAGGAGTATGAAATTCATAATAACCGCCCTTATTAAAATATTCACGTATTGCTTGAAAAACAGTTGAACGAATTTTCATTATAGCTTGCATCTTTGGATCTCTGATAGCAAGATGCCTATAATCAAGGAGAAGTTCAGGACTGAGATACTGCTTGCGGACTTGTAAAGGGTATTTTTCTGCAAGACCAATAGTATTTATTTTGTCAACAATAAGTTCATAGCCATTAGGAGCTCTCTTATCCTGTCTTAAGGTGCCAGAAATCTCAACACTAGATTCTATAGTTAGTTTGTTTGCATCTTTCCATAATTTTGCTTTTTTCTCTGAAATAACACATTGAATAATACTACTCGAGTCTCTAAGGACAAGAAAAACTTTATCTTTTAATTTCCTTAGCTGATAAATCCACCCTCTAATATCTACCTTACTTCTTTTTTTATCTAGTGCTTCCTGCACTGAAATAAATTTCATAAAAATAAAAGATAAAGAAGATATTTAAAGTTTTTGAGTTATTTTTACTTTTAACTTTTTTTTACTTTTCAGCTTCCCCCATTACTAAAAGTTCATTTGAGTACACTACTTGTTTTCTCTCTTTTGTATTGATATAACTTAACACTGCTTTAGGAATTCTTATTGTTCCAACTGGAATAACCTTACTATAAATTATGTAAGAGAAAACTCGTTCTTCTCCAGGCATTAGATCTCCAAAGTTCCATACCAATTTTTCTTTCTCAATCTTGTTTGGTTTAGTTGCTCCAAATCTCTCATATAATTTAACCATGCGTGGAAGTCTATCAGTACATTTTACATTCTTAATTTCTCTTCCAATATTTTTGACAAAGAATACAATTTTTATTGCAAACTCTCCGCCTTTTGTCTTGATTCTATAAGCTTTTTTCTTCACTATTACTCTTGACCTTTTCATTAACCATATTGCGACTATGGCAATAATAATTAATATTAGAATTATTACTGGAATTGTATAATCTGTATGAACTTCAATAGTGAATGACTCTCCTGGTTCTAGTTCTCTCTGCCATTTCATTAAAACCAAAATTCCAGAAGGTTCTCTGAAAGTAGGTTCTATATTTGAAGAAGTGAAACCATGCTCAAATTTATTTTTACTTATTTCTATTGTAACAAATTTTGGACTATTTCCTTCATTTTTCTTAGTTATAATTTTAGTAAAACCAAAGAAACCAAACTTGCTACTCTCATCTGTTTTTATACTAGAAAATTCTTCTAAGGTTATATTTCTTTTAACAACATGTTCATATTCATTATTTATAAAAAATTTCAATTCAACTTCATAGTCTCCTGCTTCTGCTATCTTAAGCTTTTCTGTATCAAGCTGAAGTTCTATTTTTTGTGATGATTCTGGATCTATGCTTAGAGTCTCTTCTATCTGTGAGAAATCTGAATCAAAAGTGAACTGTATTTCACCAAAATTAATATTCTCTTTGATTGTGATATTAAAGATTAGCATAGTATCTTCTCTACTGATGCTGACAGGAACATTTGCATCGATTATTTTATCTATTGAAAATATCCTAATAGGAATGGTATCCTCAATCACTCCTGTTTTGTCAGCCTTAAGATAATATTGTATTTTGCATGTTCCTTCTCCACATGCTTCTCTTAATGATTCTCGTGGTAAAAGAGTTACTATAAAGCTCGTCTCTAAACCAGCAGGAACACTCTGCTTAGAAAGAGGTGAGAATTGCGCATCAAAAAGAGTATACATCTTAAAAAAATCATCATAGTTATTTGGATTTTTTATAGTAAAGTTATATGTTGCCGGAATATTTATATTTTCCATAACTATCACATCATAAATTGGTACTTTTTCAATTTCTAGAGTATTATTCTGAGCTTGAATTAAGACTGGTAATATCAAAAATGCAAGAATAAAATAGAATAAAATTTCTTTTTTCATATTTTTAGTACGTTAGATTTGTTTAAATATTTTTTTATTGTTGAAATACTTCACTAACATGTCCTTGCTTTGTGAATTTTATCACATGCTCAACAAAAGATTCAATTTTTGATTCATGACTAACTAAGATAAGTTGTTCAGTTTTTAATTCATATAAAACATCTCTCATTTTATTGAGCTGCTCATCAGAAAAACCATCGGTTGGCTCGTCAAGTATCAAAAGATTACGTGTATTTATCTTGCTAAGCATGGAATTAATTACTTGGTTCAATGAAAGTCTGTAAGCAAGTGCGAGAGCTGTTTTTTCACCCCCACTAAGATAATTATAATTTATTTCATAACCTCCTTGTTCTATCATTGGAGTAAATTCAGAATCAATTCTCACATCAATGTTTTGATCGTCAACAAGCATCATAAACCATTTTTTGAATAAAATATTAAATTCTGCATTAAGTTTCAACATCACCTGTTTTTCCATCATTTCAATTACAGCAGCAAAATTATTTGTCAGAAAATTCTGAAATTTCTGAAGTTCAATTAATTTTCTAGCTATTTTTTCTTTTTCATTTATCTCTTTTCTAATCTCACTAATTTCTTTTTTAAGGTCATGCATGCCTTGTTCAAAACCTGCTTTCTCCATCAGCAATAATTTCTCTTTTTTCTGCTCTTCTTCCAAAACATCTAAAGTTTTTTTGTGATGTTCCTCTGTTGATTTGTATTTTTCTGTAATTTCTGATTCAATCTCCTTTACTTTGTTTAGTTCAGATATTTTTTTCTTTACATTTTTCTTAGAGTTAGACATCTTTAATTTTCTAACTTCTTTTTCTTGCATCTCTCTCAATTTTAATTTTAATTCAAGATTCTTTTTTTCTTCCTCTATTATTTTTTTCATTTCCAATTCTATTTTCTTAATGTCTTGTCTTAACTCTTCAAGTGCTGGTCTTATTTTTCCAATATCTTTTTCAATTTTTTCTAATTCATTATTTATTTCATCAACAATATTATCGCGATGTTCTGGAGTAACTTTCTGTTTGCAAACTGGGCAGAATCTAAGTTTTGAAATCTTTTTTGAATCTTCGATAAGCCTATCTTTCTTTACTGTAAGCATAGTTATCTTTCTCTCAAGGATTTTTTCATTAGTTCTTCCATTTTCTAAGAATTCCTCTATCTCAGATTTCTTTTTTGTCAAGTCTTTCTTTGGATAGCTCTCTAATTCTGATTTAAGTTTCTTTATCATTTTGTCTAATTCCTGTTCTTCTTCCTCAAGTTGTTTTATCTGAGAATTCTTTTCTTTTAATTCAGTATCTATTTCGGCTGTTTTTATTTTTGATTTTGTTAGAATATCGATTTTTTTTTGATCCTCTTTTATTTTTTTTCTCAATGTTTCTATTTTTTCTTGTAAATTTATAATCGAAGGTTTTATTTTTTCAATTTTTTTTCTCATATCAGTTTCTAATTCTATTTTTTTCTTGAGACGTTCTTTTTTGAAGGGCACATCAGTAAGTTGACCTTCTTTTTCTTTTTTCTTTTCTTTCAATTGACTAACAAAAAGCTCACTATTATTAATTATTCTCTTGTATTTATCAACGTCAAAAACTTTTCTTAAAGTATCCAGTCTTCCTTCTTTGTCTTCTAGCATTATTCTTTTCATTTCTTCTTGTGGTGTATAAACTGTATATCTATAGATAAGGCCTTTTTTCTTTAACAGTGAAGGAGGATAATTTAAAATTTCAAGAACAAAACTCTTAAGTTCAGTTGCAGTTAATTCTTTCTTTTTTCCATCTACTACAAGAACAGCATTTGATTGAGTAACAGTATTTTTCTTTCTTTTCAAATTTCTTCTTATCATTATTTTATGTTTCTTAATTTCTAATTCAATCTCCACATGACTTTCATTCTTACCATTTCTTAAAAGAGATGCTCCCTCTATTATTCCTCTCTGTAAGCCAAAGAGAGCAAATTCAATTGCTAAAAGAATAGTGCTCTTACCAGAACCTATATCTCCGCTAAGAAGAATCTTACCTCTAGGAAGATTGACAGTTTCATCGATATAACTCCTTATATTATGCAATTTAACTTTTTTTATTATCATTTTTTATTTTTTCCCATTTATTTCTTTTTAGCAATCTTTTCAAATAAGATTTCATATATCTCTCCCTTTCTTTTGCAATTTTCTTAGCTTCTTCTGTATATAATAATTTTCTGAGATTGAAAATTTTATTGTAAAAATGATCAATATTATATTTTTCATCATCATATTCTTTTTTGTTTAGACATATTGGGTCTTTTGGATCATATTCTAACTTATGATAATATCCACCATAACTAAAAGTCCTCATTATACCTAATGCGCCCATAACATCTAGTTTATCAGAATCTTGTAATATTTGAGCTTCTTTTGTTTTGGCTTTATTTTTCCAACTATGAATAGATATAGCATATAAGATATCTTTTATTTTTGGAGAATTATATTTAACATCTTTCAAAAATCGTTCTGCTATCTCTACACTAATTTCTGCATGCGGTCTTTTTAATTTTTTTTCATCTACTCTTCCTAAATCATGTAACCAACAAGCTAATTCCAAAATTTCTAAATTTGCTCCTTCTATTTTTCCAATACGCATTGCTAAATTTCTTACCCTAGTTACATGATTAAAATCGTGGCCAGGAAAAATGTCTT
>Ga0307421_1000292_pt1 | contig 32920 bp, 25 predicted proteins | sample SalMarWE160270MG_FD_202163 | JGI IMG/M metagenome (GOLD analysis project Ga0307421, IMG submission 202163) | Salt marsh sediment microbial communities from the Plum Island Ecosystem LTER, Massachusetts, United States - WE1602-70 | ecosystem: Environmental > Aquatic > Marine > Intertidal zone >... | reverse complement strand
ATTGCCGATGTTGCCCTCAGTATATCCACAATAACAACAACTGCATCCCGATTCTTAAAACTATCATATGTAGCAGGAGAAAAACATACCTCCACCTTGTTCTTTTTCATATATATTATATAATTCACCCTTTATAGAAAGGCATAGACACAACCCTGGCCCTAAGTTGCTTATTGCGAATACCTATAGCAATTTCTGATCCGGGAGCTGAAAAGGCAACAGGAACATATCCCATGCCAATCCCTTTCTTCATTATCGGGGACATTGTACCGGAGGTTACCCTGCCTATTGCTTTTCCTGACATATCCAGAACAGGATAATCATGTCGTGGTATACCTCTTTCGATCATTTCAAAACCCACCAGCCCGCGTGTTATGCCTTCCTTTTTTTGCCGGGCTAACAATTCCCTGTCAATAAAATCATTCCCATCAACAAATTTTGTTATCCACCCCAAACCCGCCTCAATTGGTGATGTGGTATCATCAATATCATTTCCGTACAGGCAATAACCCATTTCCAGCCGCAATGTATCCCGTGCAGCCAGTCCTATCGGTTTAATTTTATCTGCACCCTTTTCAAGAATACGGGCCCATAATTTTTCCGCGCTACCACTTTCACAATATAATTCGAAACCACCTGCCCCGGTATACCCCGTCGCGGAAATAATCACATTTTCAACTCCGGCAATTGTTCCCTGATGAAAGGTAAAACTTCCCATATCGGAAATATCGGTTTTCGTGAGATCCTGAAGGACAGACGTGGCCTCAGGTCCCTGCAAGGCAAGTAATGACATGTTTTGGGAGACATTTTCAAGCATGGCACCAAAACGGTTATGGCTTGTAATCCAGTGCCAGTCCTTTTGGATGTTAGCTGCATTTACAACAAGAAAATAAATATCTTCATCAAGCCGGTAAATGATCAGGTCATCGACAATACCCCCTTTTCCGTTTGGCATGCAGGAATATTGAGCCTTTCCGGGTGAAATACGGGACAGGTTGTTTGTGGTTAAATGCTGGATCAAATTAAAAGCACCATGTCCTCTAATGATGAATTCCCCCATATGGGATACATCAAAAATTCCGGCTGACCTGCGGACCATAACATGTTCATCCTGAACCCCTGAATATTCAACAGGCATCTTATAACCCGCGTATTCGATCATTTTTGCACCGAGACTCTCATGAACGGGTGTTAACACAGTTGTGTTCATATGTATGGAATATAATTTTAAAGTACAAAGCTAAAAAAAAAGCTGCCTGAAGGCAGCTCTTTTATTTTTATTTGCTTAAAACTTTAAACTCTACCCTTCTGTTCTTAGCCCTTCCTTGAGGAGTATCATTAGGTGCTATTGGCTGCGTATATGCATAACCTTTAAATTCAAGCCGCGAAGCATCTATTCCCTGGCTGATGATATATTCCACAACAGATTCCGCCCTGTCCTGAGAAAGTTTTGTGTTCATACGCAGAGAGCCTACATTATCTGTGTGGCCGGAAATTTCAAGGCGCACGGTTTCATTGCTCTCCAGTAATTTAACCACATTATCAAGCGTAGCATATGATTCCGGTTTTAATGTGGATTTACCTGTTTCAAAGAAAATATTCTCAAGTATCACTTTTGCTCCCACTTCCACACGGTCAAGCACAAAATCCCTGATCAAAACCTCATCAAAAGTGTACCCTGTAGCATCCACAACATCAAGATGTAACAGGTATCCCTTTGCTATGATCTCCACGCCATAGGATTTTGAATCGGGAATACGGATCTTATAATTACCTTCTTTATCCGAAATGGCCGTGGAAACAGTCCGGCTGTAATCCACATCAATCAGCTCGATCTTTGCCAGAACAGGATCTCCGTTTTCAGAATCACTAATTATTCCTCTCATTAGTATGGCAGTATCGACATCCAGTTTTTCCGGCATCCGAAAATATATCTTATCAAAAGGTTCAGTGGTAGCAGCTATTGTTACCTCATCATCACTTACCAGCATTTCTTTTTCCGAACCCAGAAAAATAATCTTGTAGATATCTTTCCCTCCGATACCTGCTTCCCTGATCGTGGAATAGTAGGCAATTTTTTCACCCGGCATCATTTTAAAAAACAGATCATCATCAGGAGTATTAATCGGATACCCCACATTAACCGGCTTGGTCCATAAACCAACCTCAGACATAACCGATTTGAATATATCGTACCCGCCCATGGAATTATGCCCTTTTGAACTGAAATACAATACACTATCATTTGATGATAAAGATACTGATGCCTCATCATGCACAGTATTGATAGTTGCTCCCAAATTAACCGGTTTCTCCCATTTTCCCCTGTGATTCTTTTTACTCATGAAAATATCAGTGCCACCATAATTGTCTTTTTCATTAGAGGAAACAAAATACATAACATCCCCTTCCGAATTAAGGCATAAAGAGGTCTCACGATATTTGGAATTAATTTTACCGGATAATGAATTTGGTGCTGTCCATCGGTCATTGGTGTAGTCACAATAATATATATCACCTTCATCCTTACCCAGATAAATATACATACGGGTATTATCCGGTGACAGATCAAGAATGGCATTGTTTCTTTTATTCTTTCTTTTATTCACGGGTTTATCCAGTCGTCTTGCACGTTGCCATTGATCTTTTTTTAATTCTGAATAATAAATATCTTCATAAAACTTATTATCAATCGGATTCCTTTTGCTCTTTTCTGAATACTGCCGCCTGGTTGTAAAATACATAAGGGAATCATTGCCCGCGAACACGGGATTATAATCATCGTAAACTGAATTAATCTCCTGCCCCGGGTTATTGATCACTACCCTTTTTGGATCTGCAACAAGGGTTTGTCCGTTCCGGCATTGCCTGATTAAAAAATCGATCTCAGGGCCTTTGGTTACAACCAGCCTCGGATCCAGATTTTCGCGATATTCCCTGTACTCTGTTATTGCATTATCAAAGTCGTGTACCAAATGATATGCCCTTCCAAGCATGTAATGTATATCATCACTCACCTCATGGTCAAGTTGATAAGCGATCCGAAAATAATCAATGGATTTGAATTTATCATCCACCATAAGATAACATACGCCCAGCATATAATTCAGGGCAGCATTCTCACTGTTATACTCGTATGCCTTGTGATAATATTCACGGGCTTCCCTGTAAGTGCCCAAACCCTCCTCAAAGTAATCATTTGCTGTTTTAACGGCCTTCCAGGCTTGTTTAAATGCTTCACTTTTATCTTTTCTGAATTCTCGCTTTTTAATTTTTACCATTTGCTGGGAATATACCAAAATCCCGGGCAACAGGAATAAAAATAAAAGGAAAAAGACTGCGTATCGTTTTGTCATTACACAAATAATATTTTATGGTTATTGACATTCTTTCACATATGCCGAGGCTTCTTCTATTCCCAGGCTTTCAGCCATTTGCCAGTCATTACAGGCCTTATCAAGCATTCCCATCATTTCATAAACCAATCCCCTGTTCAACAATGTGATACCATGTTCCGGCTTGATTTCCAGCACTTTGTTATACAGCTCAACAGCCTCCTCGGTTTCACCATTCTTTGCCATCACATTGGCCAGATTACTCAGGGCATGATAATGGCCTTCATCCAATTCAATTGCCTTCTCAAAATCTTTTGCAGCCCCTTCATAATCACCAAGAGTATATCTTGCACCACCGCGAAGATTATAAGCTGTCGCATTTGTTGAATCAATCTGCAAAGCAACGGTGAAATCATCTACAGCGCCCTGATAATCACCTGTCTTCTTTTTTGTATATCCCATGTTGGTATAAGCTGATACAAGTTCAGGATCATAACTAACTGCAAGGCGGTAATCATAAATTGCCCCCTGATAATCACCAATTCGCTGTTTGGCAGTCCCCCTGTCGTGAAAAGCATTGGCATAATCGGGCTTTTTCTCTATGGCAACTGAAAAATCAGCTATTGCCGAATTATTATCATTATTTAATAATTTAACAATACCACGGTAATAATATGCTTCCGGGGCGGAAAAACCCTTTTCTATCGCCTGATTGAAATCATCAATACTGCTTTTTGATGAATCGGTAACAAACTTAACAAACCCCCTGTTAAAAAATGCTTCACCATATCCGGGATCGATTGCAACAGCCTCCTCAAAATCAGCTATCGCACCAATTTTATCATTTAACATAAATCTTGTCTTCCCCCGGTGTAATAATGCTTCCCGAAAATCAGGCTTGTATTTGAGGGCATTATCAAGTTCTAATAGCGCGCCATAATAATCTTTATTCCTGATCATATCTATGGCTTTATTAAACAATTTTTCAGAAGTTTTTTTATTTTTATAAGCAATTTCATCAAAGTCATCATTGTCCTGACCTGAAACGAAAGGATTAATTAATATGATGGAAATGCATAGCAAAACAAGTTTACCCATAGAGTTGTTTTTATTTGATTATTGTCATTTGATCTATATTATACGGGAATATTCCAGAATATTTACATTAATAATAAAAAAAAACACTTATTTTAATATATTTATAACCTAATGGCAATATAAGGCTTTTTACAGTATACTCTTTTTCATTGAAATAAAATTTATTAACAGTTTCTCCATGATAACAAATCTCTCATATTTACGTGAAATGTCAGCGGGCAATAAAGAACTTGCCCTTGAAATGATCAATATATTTGAAATCCAGATTAAAGAATTTGCAGAGGGAATGGAAAATCTTCTTGCAAGAAAAGAGTATATACAGCTTGGGAAACTTGCTCATAAGGCAAAATCATCCATTTCTATCATGGGACTGGATGAATTGGCTCAGGACTTAAAAACACTGGAAAATATGACCAAAGAAAACAGGGGGCACCAGCAATATGGTGATATTATTGAAAAATTCAAGTCAGTTACGAATAAGTCCATTAGTGAACTTGAAGAAGTAAAACAAAATATAGATTCGCATTTCTAAAAAACCTTACCATGTTAAAAACTGAAAAAATTGATGATGTACTTGTCGTGAAATTCGATGGCACCGATAAATTTAATGCTTTAATAACCGAGGCTGCAAAAGAACAATTAAAAAGCCTTTATAACAAACCAAAAACAAAACTCGCCCTTAGTCTTGAAGGGATAAGGTTTATTGACAGTACTGGATTCGGTGTTTTTCTCTCGATCATGAAGACGGCAAACAACAATGACGGGCAATTTAAGATTTGCAATATCGCGCCTGAAGTTATGGAATTATTCAAACTTCTGCAGCTACACAATGTTTTTGAACTTTATGACAATCTTGATGATTGTATTAAAAGTTTTTCCTGAGATCAGGCAGCTGTAATAACCCTCCCTTATCATACTCTACCTGCATTATTCATGCTTCAGCCTTCAACGACCTGAATCTTCGCCAAAACTGAAGCATGAATATTAAAGATTATAGTTAGTCAATAAACTCGTAATGTTTGTTCAGAATGTTCGGGATCAAGGCGCGTGAGCATTTTAAACCGCGGTATACTAAAGTATTTGAGGATTTAAAACGCGAGCAGCAACGCGGATATCGGACATTAAGGACAAACACTAATTACTGAAAACAATACTGCCATTATCCATATCAACTTTGACAGGCTTTTCTTTAACAACTTTGCCTGCAAGGATTTGTTTAGATATTTCATTAATGATATTCCTCTGAATGAGCCTTTTGATAGGCCTGGCCCCATAGTGGGGATCATAACCTTCCCTGGCCAGCCAGTCAATAACAGGATCGGATACAACCAGACTTGTATTTTTGTCTTCAAGCATTGCTTTAAGCCTGTCAATCTGCAGTTTAACAATACTCTTTATTTCATCCTTATCCAGGGGTGTGAACATAACCAGTTCATCAATCCTGTTCAGGAACTCGGGCCGTATAGTTTTCCTCAACAGATCATTCACTTCCCCGCGTGTCTTATCCAATATTTCCCCGCGATTTGATTCATTCAGCTCTGACAGGTTATCCTGTATTATATGTGAACCTATATTGGAAGTCATAATAATGATCGTATTTTTGAAATTTACCGTACGTCCCTTATTGTCCGTCAGCCGGCCTTCATCCAATACCTGCAGCAAAATATTAAAAACATCAGGGTGGGCCTTTTCAAATTCATCCAGCAAAATTACAGAATAGGGTTTCCTCCTGACAGTCTCAGTCAACTGTCCCCCCTCGTCGTACCCGACATAACCCGGTGGTGCACCTATCAATCTGGATACAGAATGTCTTTCCTGGTATTCTGACATATCTATCCGGGTCATGAGGTTTTCATCATCAAAAAGAAATTCAGCCAGGGCCCTTGCCAGTTCAGTCTTCCCAACACCAGTTGTTCCAAGGAAAATAAATGAGCCGACCGGCCGGTTAACATCCTGAAGACCTGCCCTGCTTCTGCGCACGGCATCTGCCACTGCTGTGATCGCTTCTTCCTGCCCTATTACCCGTTTATGCAATTCATCCTCAAGGTGTAACAGCTTTTCCCGCTCGCTTTGCAGCATCTTACTCACCGGGATACCGGTCCACCGTGATACGATTTCAGCGATGTCATCAGATGTCACTTCCTCTTTGATAAGTGCTTTTTCCGATTGAATTGATGCAAGCTTCCGGTTCAGATCTTCAATGGCACTTTCAGCTTCTTTGATCTTTCCATAACGTAATTCCGCCACCCTGCCGTATTGGCCCTGTCTCTCGGCTTGCTCTGCTTCAAATTTGAACTGATCAATCTCCGATTTATACTTTTGGATCTTATCTATCAGCTCTTTCTCCGATCTCCATTTAGCACGATACCTGTTCCTCTCATCATTTAAATTAGCGATTTCTTCATTCAGGCTTTCAAGCAGCGTTTTATCCCCTTCCCTTTTTATAGCTTCGCGTTCTATTTCAAGTTGTTTTATTCTTCGCTCTATATCATCTATTTCCCTCGGCAGTGAATTCATCTCCAGGCGCATTTTTGCCGCTGCCTCATCAATCAGGTCAATCGCTTTATCCGGAAGAAAACGATCGGTAATATATCGATGTGAAAGCTCCACGGCAGCGATAACAGCCTCATCTTTTATTCTTACCTTATGATGTGCCTCGTACCTGTCCTTTAGGCCACGAAGAATAGAAATCGCACTCGCTGTATCAGGTTCATCTACCATCACTATCTGGAAACGCCTCTCAAGCGCTTTATCCTTTTCGAAATATTTTTGATATTCATTCAATGTAGTGGCACCGATGGCTCTCAGATCACCTCTTGCCAGCGCGGGTTTCAGAATATTGGCAGCATCCATGGCTCCTTCGCTTTTTCCTGCACCTACCAAAGTGTGAATTTCATCAATAAACAGAATGATCTCACCATTTGAAGCAATAACCTCTTTCACAACAGCTTTTAACCTCTCCTCAAACTCACCTTTGTACTTTGCGCCGGCAATCAAAGCCCCCATATCGAGCGAATAAATCTGTTTTGATTTTAAATTCTCAGGTACATCTCCTGCTATAATTCGATGTGCGAGGCCTTCGGCTATCGCTGTTTTTCCGGTTCCGGGTTCACCTATAAGTACCGGATTATTCTTCGTACGCCTCGAAATTATCTGCAATATCCTGCGAATTTCTTCTTCACGGCCAATAACCGGATCAAGCTTGCCATTACGTGCCATCTCATTAAGGTTAATCGCGAAACGATCAAGCGAATTGTATGTATCTTCGGCTGTCTGACTAGTTACCTTCGTGTCTTTACGAAGTTCATTTATGGCAGCCTTCAGGTCTTTTTCGCCAATACCATTATCCTTCATCATTCGGGACACCTCATCGCCGGCATCCAATATGCCAAGTATCAAATGCTCAACAGATACATATTCATCACCAAACTCCCCTGCGATTTTCTGTGCTTTTTGCAATGACCGGTTAGCAGATGAACTAAGATAAGGTTCACCACCTGATACTTTGGGATATGAATCAATTATACTGTCAAGTATCGTTTCGAAATGAGAAACATTTACTCCCAGCTTTTTTAAAATGAAAGAACTGACACTCTCACTCTGACTCAGAATACCCTTCAATAAATGACCATTCTCAATAGCCTGATGTTTATATCCTTGGGCAATAACAAAAGCCTGTTGAACAGCTTCCTGTGATTTTATTGTAAAATTATTCAAGTTCATAGTTAATTATTTTTATCAAACACTATGAGTTTATTAATAAACTCTTCTCATTATCTGTACATAATTTTTATCAAAATAAATACCACTTAAATATTGCGTCATTTTGACTTTTATCGAAGAAAAATTTCCGCCATATTGTCGGAGATCAATATAAATTGGATATCATTTATTCTATTCTGCATTATCCATGCATCACGTTTGTGGTAAATACAAGGCATCAAAAGCTGAATGCGTAATTACCCGCTGCCAAGTTTCCACAACAAAGCAAATGCTCTGAAATCAACCTATTGTATAGAATAATATTGCTTTAATTTCTTCCCGCGAACCGGTGTTTCGAACTGCCCGCGAGGCAGTTCGACTAACTTTTTGGCTGCCACCCAAAAAGTTAGCAAAAAGGTCACCGTTCCATAAAAATCGCTTGATTTACTGCGTCAGGTTTTCTCCCTGCGGAACCCATACTCACTCCTCCTTCGTCGTCGTTCGGACAGGGTTCCTCCAGGACCCCGCAAGGAAAACCTTCCTTGAAATCTACGCGATTTTTCTGAGACGGGTCCCGCTACTGCATAGCTTTATGCTGGTTTTAAAGAAAGTGGGCTTTGCTAAACACCGGCTTCCTTCTGTTATAATACATCTTATCATAAACAACCTAAGTTCCTTACGGTAACATCCTTTTCAAATAAACTATTACAAGAAAGGGACCCCCGCCTTCAGGATTTTCCGTTAGCGTAACAATACAGGCATCATTTGCGTACTATCTTTAGCGTTTTATTTCAACAATACCACGCGTAGAAAATGAGTGAACAAATTCTCAAAGCCCTACTAGAGTTATTCGCGATAATTGCACGGCCGGAAAGTAACAGAATAGATCGCAGAACAGTAGTAGAATACATTTTAAAAAGGCAACTCAACCAGGAACTGGTTAAGGATTACCTTCTTGTGTTTGATAATTTTTATCATAAACACAAGCAATTGCATATTGAACGCGGTAAAAAGAGGATCAGTCCCGACTCAGTAAAAATCCTTAAAATATGTGACCAGATCAATAAAGAGCTCACACAAAATCAAAAAATTATTGTATTGGTTGAGCTGTTTGAATTTGTAAATTCCGATAATGAAAAAATATCAGAACAGGAACTCGAATTTATCAGCACTGTATCCGATTCATTTCATATCCCATCGGATGAATATGAATTAATCAAAAGTTTTACGATTGATCCTGAGGAAGTTGTTCCTGTATCCAATAAAATATTAATTCTCGACAATAATCCGGAAAACAGGCATCCCGGTAATTTACACTTCTTTGCCGAAAATTTTAAAGGTCAATTGAGGATATTGCATATATCCTCAGCACATATGTATCTTCTCAGGTATATGGGTGTTAATGAATTGTATCTTAACGGACAATTGCTCCTGAAAGAAAAAGTATATGTGTTCAATACCGGTTCTTCCATACGCGACCATACTATCCGGCCAATCTACTATAGTGATATTGTTTCCTTGTTTAATAAAGACAAAAGACAGTCAGGCATATTATTCGAGGTGGAAAATATCAGTTATGAGTTTAAATCCGGAAATGTAGGCTTACATCCGATGTCATTTACAGGAGAATCGGGGAAGCTTATCGGTATTATGGGGGCAAGTGGCGCCGGGAAATCCACCCTCCTTAATGTACTTAACGGAACAGCCAAACCCGATTCAGGGAAAATCCTTATCAACGGGATCAGTATTTATAAAGAAACCATAAAAACAGAAGGACTGATAGGCCATGTCTCACAGGATGACCTGCTCATTGAGGACCTCACTATTTTCCAGAATTTATACTATAATGCCAAATTATGTTTTGGCAATTATTCCAAATCCCATATTGTTGAGCTTGTTGACAATATGCTGCAAAATCTCGGACTTTTTGAGATAAAGGATGTAATGGTAGGATCGCCGCTGAATAAAAAAATAAGTGGAGGACAAAGGAAACGCTTAAATATTGCACTTGAGCTTATCCGTGAGCCTGCAATTCTTTTTCTGGATGAACCTACATCAGGACTATCATCAAGAGATTCGGAAAATATAATGGACCTTTTGAAAGAATTGGCTCTCAAGGGTAAACTGGTATTTGTAGTAATCCACCAGCCATCATCAGACATATTTAAAATGTTTGACAGGCTGCTCATTCTTGATACCGGGGGTTATCTTATCTATAATGGCAATCCGATCGACTCCATAATTTATTTCAAATCAAGAATACATCATGCCAATTATAGTGAGAGTGAATGTCATATCTGCGGTAATGTAAATCCGGAACAAATATTTAATATTGTTGAATCCAATGTGCTGGATGAATACGGTAAGTTTACACATACGCGAAAAATCTCACCTTCGGAATGGAACGAGTATTACAAAGAATATGAACAAAATAAAACTGAAAAGCAGGAACGGAAGATTAACGGGCTGCCAAATATATCGTTTAAAATACCAAATGTATTCAAACAATTCATGGTATTTGTCAAACGCGATGTTCTGGCAAAGCTGGCCAATAAGCAATACCTGATCATTAACCTCCTTGAGGCTCCTGTGCTGGCTTTTATTCTTTCATTTATAATTAAATTCCATAATGTAAGTGCTACCAACGAACTGGGTTATACATTTATAGGGAACAGCAACCTGCCGGTTTACCTGTTTATGTCTGTGATAGTGGCAATCTTTATGGGACTGACCGTGAGTGCTGAAGAAATCATAAAAGACAGGAAGATACTCAAACGCGAAGCATTCCTTAACCTGAGCTGGTCAGGATATCTGTTATCAAAAATAGCAGTTCTGGTTGTGATATCTGCAATACAGGCATTATTATTTGTAATAGTAGGAAACAGTATTATGGAGGTTAAAGGTATGTATCTCCATTACTGGATTATTTTATTCAGTTGCTGGGTCTCTGCTAATATTATGGGCCTGGTCATTTCGGACAGCTTCAGAACTGTAGTGACTATCTATATACTTATACCTTTCCTGGTTATACCGCAAATCATATTAAGCGGGGTAATAGTGAAGTATGAAAAACTGAATCCCACCATCTCATCTCCCAGTAAAATACCTTTCTATGGTGAAATAATGACTGCCAGGTGGGGCTATGAAGCCCTCGCTGTTCATCAGTTTAAAAATAACCGGTACATGTGCAATTTTTATAATCATAACAGGGTAATGAGCATAGCCGAGTTCAAGAAAAACTATTGGGTAAGAAACCTGCTGAACAAACTGGATTACCTTGAAAAATATCAAAATGATGACGAGCATACGCGAAAAAATAAAAGTTATTTAACTCTTCTGCGAAATGAAATTTCAGGGGAAATGAATAACAGCCGCCTGGTTAAATACCATTACCTTGACAGCTTATATCCTGAACATCTGAATACCAAAATAATAAGGGAAACAAGAAAGTATATCAGTAAAGTTAACCGGTATTATATTAAGATATACAACCGGGCAAATGACCAGCGGGATAATATTATCCGAAAACATCAGAGAACTGATGAAGATAAACAAGAGTTTATTGCATTAAAAAGAAACTACCACAACGACCAGCTTGCTGAGTTTGTTGAAAACAACAATGAAGTGGTGCGTATTGTAGAATACAAAGGCCATATTTACCAGAAGATCGATCCTATTTATCTTGATCCTGAGGAAAAATTTCTGAAAGCTCATTTTTATGCACCGCGTAAACTATTGGGAAATAAATTCTATGATACATTCTGGGTCAATACACTGGTAATATGGGTCATGTCGTTAATCTTATACATTATCTTATATTTCAGATTATTAAAACGGCTAATAGAACACCTCGAAAATATAAGTCATAAACGACTTGAAAAAAGTGTACCTGGATAATTCATAGAAAAGTTATGTTATTCAGGAGTTGGGCGTCATGTGACACAGCCGGACCCGGTGCACAACATGAGGTCTTTTCGGGGCTAAACGCACATTTTATCAATCAACAATCTCAATCATCTTAAAAGGAACGCGGATGATGGATTCGTAATCCTCTCCGGCTTCAAGCATATCTTCGTCATCTTCTTCGTAGTACCAGTTGATCAATACATCATTTTTGGCTTTATGAATTGACTCTAATTTCTTAAAGACATCAAGAATACATTTGGATGAACTGGTATTAAAATATTCTAACTGAACATCTACTCTGGTTAACTTCAATGGTTGTTTAGCATAGTGTTCAAGCCAATCAACCAGCGGTTTGTAAAATTCAATGGAATTCTCCGGTATAGATCTCCCCTTAACCTCAATTACACCTTTCTCCGAATCAAACTTGACGAGAGGCGTTTTCGGTGTTCTTTCAATAAAGATTGGCTTCATATAAAAATTAAAATTTTACAAAACGAACTTTAAACCTTAATTGTAAGATCAAAAAAATAATAATTCCCGTTATAATTATAAAACGAATATTCCAGCTTATAACCGGTTTTTCGTGCAATATCAACAAGACCCAGTCCGCCTCCGCCCTTGGCTGAGAGTCTCTGATGATTCAGGATAAACTTATACATATCCTTCAATTCCTCTTTTGTCAGACTATTAATTTTATCTATCTTTTCTTTCAGGAATTTAATTTTTCTTGAATTGACAAAATTACCGGTAGTAACTTTATAAAGGTCCTCTTCACGTACAACTACCAGAACACCGAATTTCGGGTCCAGATCTTCTTCTACTCCTTCATGCCTTTCTTCAATATGGTGGTATAGATTCTGAAGGCTCTCAACCAGTATATTATATATCTTTTTCTTTGTCTTGCCGTTTTCATCATACTCATCAAGCTTTTCCTCAACTGCCTCCAAAATATCATTAATAAGATCGGATGTTATGCTGCCCTTATATGCAAGTACAACGTCGCCCTTACTTAGTTCATTATAGTAATCTGTAATGTTAAAGCTCATATAAAGCTCTTATGCGGTAACAATTAAAGTGGTATTTTCAATCAAACAAATATATAAAAAATATCTTCTATTAAAAATCAATAATACTTATGTACAATAACATTTGAATGTTTATGTTTATGATTTAAATATAAGTAAATTTGTTTAAATATACATTAATAAACACTTAATGTTATACGGATTACATCTATTTTTGTTTATGTATCTTGTTTTCATCCGTCAATGTTTTCGGGCATTTTGCCACTATATACGGAATATTTATAAAACCGGCTTTTTATTGGCCCGTTAAACAGCGTTATTTTTTTCTCCGCCCGCAATCCCACCTTTTTCAGAGCATCGGCATTACCACTTAATATCCATGCGTCAAAACCAGTGTAATTCATTTTCAGAACATTGCCAATAGTCTCATAGAAATCTTCAATTTCAGATATCTTTAAACGCTCACCATAGGGTGGATTTGTAATTAATGTACCGGAACTGTCAGGTGCATGGCTATTTTCAAATGATAACTCCTGAAACCGTATCAGTTTTGCCAAACCGGCATTCTTTGCATTCTCTGTTGCAATTGCGATGGCCTCAGGAGAGATATCATATCCCGCGATAACAGTATTGATTTTCTTTTCACTTATAATTTCATTTTTTATATTGTTATATAATTTTCGGTCAAAATTTTTCCAGTGCATAAATCCGAACTCCTTCCTGAACAGTCCCGGCGGTATTTTCTTTGCAATCAAAGCAGCTTCAATTGGTATGGTCCCCGAACCACTCATAGGATCTACAAAAGATGTATCCGGTTTCCAGCCGGAGATCAACACTAGTCCCGCGGCAAGCACCTCATTCAACGGGGCTTTGGTCTGCCTGGTTTTGTATCCGCGTTTATGCAGGGATTCTCCGGAACTATCCAGGGCAAGTGAAACCCTGTTTTCTACAACGTGAACATTTATCCGGATATGAGGCTTTAACTGATCCACACTTGGACGTTGTCCGTATTTTTCCCTGAACTGATCCACAATGGCATCCTTTGTCCTTTGGGCAACAAAATGGGAATTGGTAAAAAAACCCGAAAACACAACGGGATCGACAATAAACGTATTGTGAAGCTTAAAATGGTCCTGCCAGTTGACTGATCTTACAACATCATACAGATCCACTGCTTTATCAATAGTGCTGTTATGGATGGGTTTCAGTACACGCAGGGCAGTGCGCAAGCATATATTGGATTTGTATAACATACTCTCATCTCCTTTATAACTCACGGCCCGGCGCTGTATTTTTATTTGATCAGCTCCCAGACTTTTTACTTCCTCTGCAAGTACATCTTCCAATCCATAAAAAGTTTTAGCTACAATTTCAAATGTTTCCAAACCAGTTGTTTTTAGTGTTGAACTTCTCCTGTATAATTGATAAAGCATTATCAAACCGCACATTATCCGTCCCCCTGACAATAGCATAATCAAGACCAAAATCTTTCAACTGTTCCTTATACCTGTTAAACAGATTTTCACGCATTTGACCACCATGTTCTCTCACCTTATCGGGAAACCAGGGCAAGTCGGTATCGCACAATAAATACAGGTCAATTTTCGAATACTTTATGTGATGATCAATCCACACGGGATATTGGTTAAAACGAACCTGAAACCATATTTTTGTAATGATAAGAAAAGTATCAAGGAATAAAAAATCAGTTGCTTTCTTTTTATACTGCATCAACTGCCAGATCTGAGTTTCTGCAATATGTTCAATATCTTCATAGGTGTATGGACGGTCAAGGCCCATTACATAATCCCTGGCATACTCGGGAATGTATAAAGCATGAAAGTGTTTCTCCAGTTGCATTGTAAGTACTGACTTACCTGTTGATTCGGGACCGGTAATTACAATCTTTTTCACTCGCTATTCATTTTTATCCATTCCTTCTTCCATTGATAAAAACCCACAACTGCCAGGGTTGTATAAACCAAAAATAAAATCAGTGTGGGATATAACTCTTTATAAACATATAAACCTGCTGACACACTATCCACTACAATCCATAATATCCAGTGTTCCAGTATTTTTCTTGCAAGCATCCATGTTGCAGTAATACTCAGTGCTGTTGTAAACGCATCCCAGAGAGGAATATCTGAATCGGTATAGCGTATTAAGATAAAAGCGATAAGCACAAACAAAGCTGCAGTTATTATTGTAAGGATTAGGGCAATTCTTCTTGTGATCCTGGTGATCCTAAGTTTTTCATTTCCCGAAGCTGATCCTTTATCCGGGTGCAACCAGTGATACCAACCATAAATACTTATAAGTACATAATAAATATTTATACTCATATCCGCGTATAACCGCGAAACAAAAAACACATAGATATAAAGTGCCGAAGTTACTATACCAAATGGCCATAACAGAATATTGCCCTTTATCGAGAAAACAAGGTACAGCAGCCCGCTTATGGTTCCCAGGATTTCAATATAATGACTGATTATCCACTGCAGGGTGTTTTCATAAAAGGAGTAAAAGTCCACTATTCACCGGTTATTGATTGATTATCTGACTAAAAAGGCCGCCAGATTATCCCAGTCTTCAATTATTGCCAGGGCTTTATTAAATTTCGGATCCGTATCGTTCATTATCCTGTAAAACTCATTCGTGTTCCACAAATCGCGGGCAATATAAGCCTTCATCAATAACTCTATCTGTTCCTTTGAAACGCTGATGTCTTCATCCCGGACTTTCAATCCTTCTTCTTTGGCAAACCCTGTTAGCCGGGAGAAAAGCTTTTCATCAATCTCAAACTCATCGTAAAATGTTTCAAAGCTTTCATACTGGCGATAGAGACTTTTTCTGTTCTTGTCCACATATTCAAGTATAAACTGATTCAACAACCCTTTTCTTATCAAATTCCTATAGTAATCAGAATAAAATGATGTGTCGATCGGAATAAAATAATCAGGCATGATCCCCCCTCCTCCATATACTGTTCTGGAACTTATAAGCGTTTCGTTTTTCAAAGAATCGGGGAATTGAATACTGTCTGCTGATAATAACTCACCATGATCAATTCTGTGCAGTAACTCCAACTCATAATCTTCATAGTTGGAATATGGTTTCTGGATCAATCTTCCTGATGGAGTATAATACCTGGCAATAGTAAGTCTGATCATGGATTGATCTGGTAACAATAAGGGTCGCTGTACAAGACCTTTTCCAAAAGAACGCCTTCCTATGATCACTCCCCTGTCCCAATCCTGAATTGCTCCCGACACAATTTCACTTGCTGATGCAGAACCTTCATCAATCAGGATCACAACTTTCCCGTCTTCAAAATCACCATCTGAAGTGGCCGCGTATTCGCGCTTTTCACTGTTAAGACCCATGGTATATACAACCAGCCTGTCCTTCTTCAGAAACTGGTCGGCAAGCTTAATAGCAACCTCCAGGTAACCTCCTCCATTGCCCGTCAAATCGAGAATCAAATTCTCAACCCCCTCTTTCTTAAGCTCACTCACCGCTGACTTAAATTCATCGATAGTAGTCATTGAAAAACGGTTGATCTTTAGATACCCGATATTATCCTTCACTTTATATGAAGCATCCAAACTGTAGATTGGAATTTTATCACGGGTAATTGTAAAATCAAGGATGTCATCACTGCCCCTTCGCAAAACGGTTACATTGACTTTTGTTCCCTTTTTACCTCTGAGTAATTCAAATACGTCTTTATTAGTGATTCCTGTCCCTGCTACATTCTTTCCCTCCACTTCAATGATCCGGTCACCTGATAAAATACCAATCCGCTCGGAAGGGCCACCTGAAATAGGCGAGACAACAAATATGGTATCTTTCAGAATATTAAATGATATGCCAATACCTTCAAAGTTACCTTCGAGCGGTTCATTCATTTGTTTGACTTCTTCTTTCGTAAGATATGTTGAATGCGGATCAAGCTCATCCAGCATCTCTATGATAGCTTTTTCAACAAGCATATCGGTATCAACAGAATCAACATAATAATTGTTAATCCACTCCAGCGCTTTGGCAAATTTATAGGATTGATCGTATACCGTTTGAGCATTAATAATGAATCCTGCAAACAGGAAAAATAATACAAATACTAATTTATTCACTTGTTTCATGTTCTCTTCCCTTCAAAATATTAAAAGTTTCCTGAGATAAAAACGGCTGTTTATGTCTTTTAGTTTTCTGTATGTTATTAATTTTAATACAAAATTATCATTTTTTATATGAATAACATCAAACATATTCGCTCATCCGGCGCATAACAAATAAAAACAATAATTCCGTCATCATAACAAATTCAATAGCCTTACCTGCATGGATAATAAAGGTTAAAAATTGGTTTCGTTAATTTCCTATTCCCATTCTATAGTTGCAGGGGGTTTTGAACTAATATCATAGACAACCCTGTTTATACCTTTCACTTTGTTAATGATCCTGTTGGAAATATCGCCCAAAAATTCATAAGGCAATTTTGACCAGTCGGCTGTCATACCATCTGTTGAAGAAACTGCCCTCAGTGCCACCACATTTTCATAAGTCCTTTCGTCGCCCATAACCCCGACCGATTGCACGGGCAATAAAACAGCAGCAGCCTGCCACACAATATCGTATAAACCATACTCTTTTAATCCTTCAATATAAATATCATCCACCTCCTGCAATAAGGCTACTCTTTCTTCTGTGATTTCTCCCAGAATACGTATTGCAAGTCCGGGCCCCGGAAAAGGGTGCCGGTTAACAATACTATCATCTATGCCAAGTGTTTCCCCAACTTTTCTGACTTCATCCTTAAATAATAATTTTAAGGGTTCAACAACCTTTAGCTTCATAAACCGGGGTAATCCGCCCACATTATGATGTGACTTTATTGTAGCGGAAGGGCCATTTACAGAAACCGACTCGATAACATCAGGGTAAATTGTTCCCTGCCCAAGCCATTTAACATCTTTAATTTTCATGGCTTCAGCATCAAAAACCTCAACAAAACTATTACCTATACTTTTTCTTTTCAGTTCAGGATCATTTATTCTCTTCAGTCCGTCAAGAAATTTTTTTCCCGCGTTTACCCCTATAACATTCAATCCCATTCCCTTGTATGAATCCAGCACCTTTTCATATTCGTTTTTTCTTAACAATCCGTTATCCACAAATATGCAAACCAGGTTCCTGCCTATTGCCCTGTTCAGCAACATCGCGGCAACAGATGAATCCACTCCCCCTGAAAGCCCGAGTATAACTTTGTCATTTCCGATAAGATTTTTTAATTTATCGGCAGTGTGCTCCACAAATGAAGCAGCAGTCCAATCCCGGGCACATTTACATATATCAACCAGAAAATTTTTCAGTATGGTTTGTCCCTCGGTTGTATGATATACTTCAGGATGAAACTGGATACCATAAGTGTCTTCACCCTCTATCTTATAAGCGCCTACCTCTACATCCCTTGTACTACCAATGATCCTGAAATTATCCGGCAATTTTTCGATTGTATCTCCATGCGACATCCATACTTGTGAATTAATACTAACCTCCTGAAAAAGCAGATTTTTTCGATCAACATACCCGAGAGTGGCTTTCCCGTATTCCCTTGACCTCGATGGTGACACTTCTGCCCCGGCTTTTAGTGCAAGATATTGTGCCCCATAACAAATACCCAAAACAGGTACCTTACCAAGGATGGTTGAAAGATCGGGAACCGGCGCATTCGCATCACGAACAGATGCCGGGCTGCCGGATAATATCACACCCTTGACAGAACTGTCAATTGCAGTAAATTTATTAAAAGGATGAATATCACAATATACATTCAACTCCCTCACCTTACGGGCTATAAGCTGTGTATACTGGGAGCCGAAATCAAGAATAAGAATTTTCTCCTCCACGCTTTCTGTTATTAGTGCAAAAATTCAGGCACAAAGATAGTTAATATGCCTGAAAGTCTGTTGCCCAAAACCCGAAGTTAAAACAGTTGCCGGTTCGCTTCTGTATTTGTTGAACTCTCATATTATGCAGGTGTTTAGTTTATAACAAGTGCCATCTGCACCTCTATTAACATGTTTTTAGAATGCCAAACCGTGGAAATGCGTAACAATAATTCCCTACTCTTCCCTGGTCAGTTCCACAACATACTTCTCACCTTCACGAACAACAAATGAATTTTCAAATATCTTTCTTGCTTCTTCTGTAAAGAGATCTTCATCCTTATATCGTGTTGAGAGATGCCCAAGCAGCAACTTGCCGGCCTCCGCGTCACGGGCTATCTCCGCGGCCTGTAATGCGGTGGTATGCTCAGTTTGCCTGGCCAGTTGAGCATCTTTATCAAGAAATGTGGATTCATGATACAACAAATCAATGCCCTTCAGGATTTTGACCAGATTTTTCACAGGGCGTGTGTCAGAAACATATGCATACGACCGGCTTTTTTTGGGAGGCAGGGTAAGCTCATAATTCGGTATCACACTACCGTCAGGCATAATAAAATCCGCCCCGTTTTTTATATTAATCCTCTCTCTCACCGGAATATCATATTTTTCCAGAACCTGCTTTCTCAGATTTCTTTCCCTGGGTTTTTCCCTAAAACAGAACCCATTTGTTGGTATCCGGTGTTTTAGCGGAAACGTTTCAACAGTAATCCCATTATCTTCAAATATTATTCCCTTTTGCCTGGTTTTAATTTTGTGGTGTACAATAGAATATGATAAATTCTGGCCATAATTATCCTGAAAATGTCTGATAAGATTTCCTAAGCCTTCATGTCCGTATAAATGAAGGGGCGTTTCACGCCCGAGCAGGTTTAATGTCGAAAACAAACCAAAGAGTCCAAACACATGGTCACCATGCATATGAGAAATAAAGATCGTGTTTAGCTTCCCCAGTTTAATTCCAAATTTTCTAAGTTGTATTTGTGTACCTTCACCACAATCGATCAAATAAAAACGCCCATGCACATTAAGCACATGAGCGGATGGAAATTTTCTGGATGTAGGCAGAGCTGAACTGCTGCCCAGCACCGTTACTTCGAAAAACATTATTGCTATTAAGAATATTTAATTTTTAGCTTCAGCAATTAAACTTGCACCTTCTTCAACAGATCCTGTAATATTCAAAACAGTATCCAACTGTGATATGGTAATTAACCTTTCAACAGCATCATTAAGACCTGTAAGCACAAAGGTGCCATTTGCATTTTTACACAGCCTGTTTGCTACCAAAATAGCACTTAAACCGGAAGAATCGCAATACCTGCACTTACTCAGATCAAGGATAATGTTTTTTTCACCATTACCTGATACCAAAACCAGTTCAGATTTTAAAGTAGGTGCAATGTGTGTATCTAACTTTTCCTCCAGAACTTGTATTAAGGTATGATTGTCATGCTTTTCAATTTTGAATTCCATGTTGAAATGTTTTAGATATATTGCATACGATTATTCATTTTTAGTGTTTTTATCCTCCTTCCTGTCATCTGCAGTTTCTTTATTCTCCTCTTCCTGGCTGTCCTTATCTCCATCATTTTTCTCCTTCTTCTGTTCATTTTTCTTCTCTTTCTTCTTCTCTTCTTTCCCTGCCTCTTTTTTCCGGTCTTTCTTATCTGCTTTCTCAGCCTCTTTCTTTCCCTTTTTTATATCTTCTTTTTTCTCTTTTTTCTCAACATCTTTCTTCCCGTCTTTCTTTTCTGCTTTCTCAGCCTCTTCTTTTTTCTCTTTCTCAGCCTCCTTATCCTTTTTCTCTTCTTTTTTTATCTCCTTCTTCTCCTCTTTCTTACCATTCTTTGCCTGCTGCTCCATTTCATCTTTTAAGGCTGCCAGATCAGAAATATCTCCGAGAGTTGTCCTCTCCAGATTAGATTTTATTTTACGTTGTGTCTTTTTTGCAGTTTGAGATGTTACCCTTTTCTCCGCTGAAGCCGAGGCACGTTTATCATCTTCATATGTACGACTATGCGACAGGGTTATCTTTTTAGCAGCCTTGGAAAATTCTACCACTTTAAATGGTAACTTTTCATCTGCCTTTGCAGTTGATCTGTCCTCTTTCACAAGATTCTTAGGGGTTACAAATCCTTCTACCCCATATGGTAATGCAACAACAGCACCTTTATCAGTTACTTCAACAACAGTACCCTCATGTACAGATCCGATCGTAAATACTGTTTCGAAAACATCCCACGGATTTTCTTCAAGCTGTTTATGCCCCAGGCTCAACCTTCTGTTTTCCTTATCTATCTCCAGAACAACTACTTCAATATCATCTCCGATATTGGTAAATTCAGAAGGATGCTTGATCTTTTTGGTCCATGACAGATCGGATATATGAATCAGCCCGTCTACCCCTTCTTCAATTTCAACAAACACACCAAAGTTAGTAAAATTACGGACTTTTGCTGTATGTTTTGAATTAAGTGCATATTTTTCTTCAATATCTTCCCACGGATCTGGCTTTAACTGCTTGATCCCCAGCGACATTTTTCGTTCTTCTCGATCAAGGGTCAATACTACAGCTTCTACTTCATCTCCAACTTTAAGAAACTCCTGGGCGCTGCGCAGGTGCTGTGACCAGGACATTTCCGACACATGGATCAAACCTTCCACCCCGGGGGCTATCTCAACAAAAGCACCATAATCAGCCATAACAACCACTTTACCCTTCACTTTATCTCCCACTTTCATGTTTTCATCAAGTGAATCCCAGGGATGAGGTGTAAGTTGCTTAAGGCCCAGGGCGATCCTTTTCTTATCATCATCAAAATCAAGTATTACAACCTGTAGCTTCTGATCAAGCTGAACAATCTCTTCCGGGTGATTAACCCGTCCCCAGGAAAGATCAGTGATGTGAATAAGACCATCCACACCCCCAAGATCAATAAAGACTCCATATGAAGTAATATTCTTAACCGTTCCTTCAAGAATTTGTCCTTTTTCCAGTTTGGCAATGATCTCTTTCTTCTGTTGTTCAAGCTCAGCTTCGATCAATGCTTTATGTGATACAACTACATTCTTGAACTCATGATTGATCTTAACAACCTTGAATTCCATGGTTTTGCCCACATAGATATCATAATCCCTTATGGGCTTAACATCAATTTGTGAACCGGGAAGGAAAGCTTCAATACCAAATACGTCGACAATCATGCCACCCTTTGTCCGGCATTTGATATATCCCTTAATGATCTCGTCTTTATCAAGGGCTTCATTAACCCTGTCCCATGATTTTAATGCGCGTGCCTTCTTGTGTGACAGCACAAGCTGACCTTTTTTGTCTTCCTGGCTTTCCACATACACTTCCACCTTATCACCCACTTTCAGCTCAGGGTTATAGCGAAACTCATTCAAACTGACCACACCTTCCGACTTGTAACCAATATTGATAACAACCTCACGTTTGTTCATACTGATCACAGTCCCTTCAACTACATCATTTACAGTGATAGTTGATAAGGTATTGTCATACAATTTTTCATATTCGGCACGTTCATTGTCTGAATAGTCATCCTCTTCCACATCATATGCCTCCCAGTCGAATTCCTCAACCGGTTCTTCAACCACTTCTTTCTTTTCGACAGTTTCTTGTTGATCTTCAACTACACCGGGAGTTTCTTGCTCCGGGGTTTTCATTATTTCCTGGGCTTCCGGGCTTTCTTCATCTTTCACTTCAGATCCGTTCTCTTCTTCAGATCCGGCAGATGCCGTCTTACTTACATCACTGGTTTCCTGAACGTCTTCAGAATGTGTCTCCGGTTTTTCTTCTTCGTCAGCGGTTTGCTGTTTTTCTTCTTCGGCAGGATTTTGTTTATTATCTTCTTCTTTGAATTTATTCTGATCTTCACTTAGAGACTGCTCAACGGAATTATCTTCCTTTTCATTAGTTTTCTCTTCATCCTTTCCTTCATCATGCTTCCCTTCATCTTTTACAGATGATGTCGATGAAGTTTCATCCTTAACATCTTTTTCCTGTTCTTTTTCGAGTTCATTCGCACTATCTGCATTATTTTCAGCATCAGCCCGATCATCGGTCTTACTATCGGTAGTATTATTGATCTGTTCCTCAATTACTTCCTTTTCAGTTCTTTCCTCGCTAATTTTTGATTTATTATCAGTCATTAAAATAAATAATAATTAATAAGTTAGACATTATATCGTTAAAAATCGAGCTGCAAAACTATAATTTTATTAGCTAAAAAACTAAAGATACAAAAAAAAACTCATAATATTTCAATGTGTTCCAACAATCATCTTCATCACTTTTAAGTTTAATACAACATTATTTTCTTTCAACTCATTCAAATAATTAACGTTTTATCTGCCTTTTTGGGAATTTAAATTATTTAAACATTCTGAACAAACACTACGAGATTATTGACAGACTCTATTTATATTTACAAAAATTTTACGAATATGAAAACTACAATAGTAGGTACCGGTTATGTCGGACTGGTTACCGGCACCTGTTTCGCTGAAACAGGAGTTGATGTCACCTGTGTGGATATAAATAAAGAAAAAATTGAACAGCTCGGAAAAGGAATTATACCAATTTATGAACCGGGGCTGGAAACAATGGTTAACAGAAACCTTGATAAAAACAGATTAAACTTTTCAACCGACCTGAAAAGCAGTATTAATGAATGTGAGACGATTTTTATAGCTGTTGGCACGCCACCTGGTGAAGATGGCAGTGCAGACCTGAAATATGTGCTTGATGTAGCAGGCGAGATAGGCCGTAATATGAAACATCATATGGTTATAGTTTCAAAAAGCACCGTTCCTATTGCCACATCCTTAAAAGTAAAACAGGCTATACAAAAAGAACTTGATAAACGAAATATTGACATTGACTTTGATATTGCTTCAAATCCCGAATTTTTGAAAGAAGGATCGGCGGTAAATGATTTTCTTAAACCTGAAAGGATAATAATCGGAGTGGAAACCGAACGAGCCGAAAAAATCATGAAACGCTTGTATAAACCCTTTTTACTTAATGGACATCCCCTGATATTCATGGATATTGCATCGGCTGAGATGACCAAATACGCTGCAAATTCAATGCTGGCTACAAAAATAAGTTTCATGAATGATATTGCCAACCTGTGTGAACTTGTCGGTGCTGATATAGATGCGGTAAGAAAAGGTATTGGGAGTGATTCGCGCATTGGAGATAAATTCATATATGCAGGCGCAGGATACGGGGGGTCCTGTTTTCCAAAAGATGTAAAAGCCCTGATAAAAACTGGCGATGAATATAAATATCCGCTTTCTATCTTAAAATCGGTGGAGCATGTCAACGCCAAACAGAAACTGGTATTATTCAATAAGGTAATGGGATATTTTAACAATTTCATCAAAAACAGATCATTTGGTATATGGGGGCTGTCATTCAAACCCAATACTGACGACATGCGCGAAGCACCTTCCCTGGTGTTGATTGAAAAATTAATTGAACAGGGAGCAAAAGTTATTGCTTATGATCCTGTTGCAATGAAAGAAGCAAAAAAAATTACTGGTAACAGCATCACATATGCTAATGATATGTATGAAGCATGTATTGATGCAGATGCATTGCTTCTGATCACCGAATGGAATGAATTCCGTATCCCCAATTACAAAGTCCTGCAAAAACTTATGAAAACAAAAGTGATCTTTGATGGCAGAAATATTTACGAACCTGCTGAAATGGCTGAAAACGGCTTTGAATATTTTGGGATTGGAAGAAAAGGAAAATCTGAAGATGGATAGTGCCTGTCAATAAAGTGAATGGACAATATTTTTTATCTTTAATAATAAACGTCAGAATGAAAAAAATACTGGTAACAGGTGGTGCAGGATTTATCGGTGCCCATTTGTGTGAACGGCTTTTAGATCAAAATAATGAAGTGATTTGTCTGGACAACTATTTTACAGGTTCAAAACGGAATATTGTTCATTTACTGCGGAATCCTTATTTTGAATTGATCAGGCATGATATCACGCAACCTTTTTATATTGAAGTGGATGAGATATATAACCTGGCTTGTCCGGCTTCGCCCATTCATTATCAGTTTAACCCTATTAAAACCATAAAAACTTCTGTTATGGGGGCTGTCAATATGCTCGGACTGGCAAAACGGATCAGGGCAAAAATACTTCAGGCTTCTACCAGTGAAGTATATGGTGATCCGCGGGTTCATCCACAAAACGAAGATTACTGGGGATATGTTAATCCGGTAGGACTCCGCTCATGCTACGATGAAGGAAAACGTTGTGCTGAAACACTTTTTATGGATTATCACATCCAGAATGATGTTAATATAAAGATCGCAAGGATATTCAATACCTATGGCCCCAAAATGCATCCGAATGACGGGAGGGTAGTTTCTAATTTTATTGTACAGGCCCTCAGGCAGGAAAATATTACTATTTATGGTGACGGTTCCCAAACCAGAAGTTTTCAGTATATCGACGACCTGCTCGAAGGCATAATAAGAATAATGAATACACCTGATGAATTTACAGGTCCGGTAAATATCGGAAACCCTTATGAATTTACAATTCTTGAGCTGGCAAAAAAAATTCTTAAATTAACCGGATCATCATCATCCATCGAATATAAACCTCTTCCTTCAGATGATCCTGTGCAACGGCAACCGGATATCACCCTTGCAAAAAAATATCTGGATAACTGGGAACCGACTGTCCAGTTGGAAGACGGACTAATTAAGACTATTGATTATTTTAAAAACTTATTGAACCTTTAAAAATCAACAATATCTTTGCATTAATAAAAATATCTTCCCTATTATGAAAGGAATAATTCTGGCCGGAGGTTCCGGCACCCGTTTATACCCTATTACCGAAAGTATTTCCAAACAAATATTACCGGTATATGATAAACCAATGATCTATTACCCTTTGTCTGTATTAATGCTGGCCGGAATAAGAGATATACTTATTATTTCGACTCCCAGGGATATTAATTTATATAAGGACCTGCTAAAAGACGGCAGCCAGCTTGGATTAAAAATCTATTATGAAGTCCAGCCGGCACCTGAAGGCCTTGCTCAGGCCTTTCTTATCGGCGAAAAGTTTATTGGCAATGATAACGTATGCCTTATATTAGGAGATAATATCTTTTATGGCCACGGTTTTGGCAGAGACCTGATGCAAACTGCCACATTCAAAGATGGTGCCATAGTTTTCGGCTACTATGTCAACGACCCGGAGCGATATGGTGTGGTGGATTTTGATAAACAGGGAAAAGTTTTAAGCATTGAAGAAAAACCGGATAAGCCAAAATCAAATTATGCAGTCACGGGATTGTATTTTTATTCAAACGATGTCATTAAAAAAACAAAAACATTAAGCCCATCTGCACGAGGTGAACTGGAAATTACCGATCTGAATAAATTATACCTTAATGAAAAACGGCTGAAGGTCAGGATACTGGGACGGGGGATGGCCTGGCTGGATACCGGAACACACGAAAGTCTGCTGCAGGCTTCAAACTATATTCACACCATTGAAACAAGACAGGGGTTAAAAGTATCCTGTATTGAAGAAATTGCTTACAAAAGAGGTTATATTGATAAAGCCCGGTTGATCAAACTTGCTGAACCCCTTAAAAAGAACCAGTATGGAGAATACCTGTTAAATATTGCAAACGAGAGAATATATACATTCAATGATCAACTATAAGAACAAACAAATGAAAGATTATTTATAAGATGAAGATTGTAACAACAAAAATAAAGGATCTGCTGATCATAGAACCTAAAGTTTTTGAAGATGAAAGAGGTTATTTTTATGAAAGCTATAATCGAAGCCTGCTGCAAAAAAAAGGGCTCGACCACAACTATGTTCAGGATAACCAGTCCAAATCCTCATATGGAGTGATCAGGGGATTGCATTACCAGTTGGAACCATATGCACAGACAAAGCTTGTCAGGGTGCTTGAAGGAACGGTCTATGACGTGGCTGTTGATATCAGGAAAGGATCACCGACTTTCGGTCAATGGACTGGATTGGAATTATCAAAAAAAAACAGGTTGCAATTGCTTGTACCGAAAGGATTTGCCCATGGTTTTTCAGTGCTCAGCCATACAGCTGTAGTGTTCTATAAATGTGATGACTATTATAATCCCGGTTCGGAAAGAGGTATCATCTTTAACGACAAAACACTGAATATTGACTGGAGAATTGAACCGGAAGATATTATTGTTTCCGGTAAAGACCGAAAACACCCCACATTTGAAATGGCTGAAATATAATTATAGGATCTGATAAATGAAAACGAAAATTTTAATTACAGGGGCGAACGGGCAGTTGGGAAGATCAATAACCGATCTTAAAGAAAGCTGTGCCGGAATGGAACTGACCGGCAAAGATATTGATACACTTGATCTGACAGACTATGAGAAACTTGAAGAAGCTTTCCGTGAATATTCCCCTGACTATCTCGTAAACTGTGCCGCTTATACTGCAGTTGATAAAGCCGAGGAGGAACCGGAAAAAGCAATGAAGCTTAATGGTGAAGTGCCTGGAAAGCTGGCTGAACTATCAAAAAAATATAATACCACGCTTATACATCTATCTACTGATTACGTGTTTAACGGAAGGTCATATATTCCTTACAAAGAAACTGATCCGACAGGTCCCCGGTCCGCCTATGGCAGAAGCAAGCTCGAAGGGGAGAAACGAATTACATCTTCAGCCGGCAGATACATTATTATTCGTACATCATGGTTATATTCCCTTTACGGGCATAATTTTGTAAAATCCATTATTCGCCTGGCCAAAGAGAGGGATAAGCTGAAGGTGGTTTTTGACCAGATAGGAAGCCCGACAAATGCCCATGACCTTGCCAAAGCAATTCTTGATATAATTAGGTTTCAACCTTCCGGTAATCCGGGCTCCTTTACTTCGGGGATATTTCATTTTTCGAACGAAGGAGTTTGCAGCTGGTACGATTTTGCCAAAGAAATAATAAAAATTGCAGAACTAACATGCAATATATATCCTGTGGAATCCAGGGACTTTCCAACACTTGCCGAAAGGCCTTTTTATAGTGTAATGAATAAAGCAGAAATTAAGGAAAGTTATGGTCTTTCCATTCCCTATTGGAGAGAAAGCCTTGAAAAATCTGTCAGGATACTGACTGAAGATATATAATAAATAATTAGTGTCTGTCTATAATGTCCGATATCAGCGTTGCTGCTCACATTTTAAATCCTCAAATACTTTAGTATACCGCGGTTTAAAATGTTCACGCGCCTTGATCCCGAACATTCTGAACAAACACTACGAGTTTATTAACTGACACTAAATAAATAATAAAGGGATTATGACAAGGGAAGAACTACTATTATCTGTAAAAGAAAAGGCGAATGCCTGGTTAAAAAGTAACATTGATCAGGAAACCAGGGATAAGATCAAATATCTTATTAATAATGATGAGCAGGAACTGATCGAATGCTTTTATAAAGATCTTGAGTTTGGCACAGGCGGGCTGCGCGGAATTATGGGTGCAGGTACAAATCGCATGAATATCTATACCGTGGGAATGGCGACACAGGGGTTGAGTAACTACCTGAAGCAGAATTTCAGCAACCTCCAACAGATCAGAGTAGCCATTGCTCATGATTCAAGAAACAACAGCCGGCTTTTTGCCGGGACCACGGCCAACATTTTTTCTGCCAACGGTTTTAAGGTTTACCTTTTTGATGATCTGAGACCGACACCCGAATTATCATTTGCCATCAGGCATTTGGGGTGTCAGAGCGGGGTCGTCATCACAGCTTCACACAATCCGAAAGAATACAATGGATATAAAGTCTACTGGGAAGACGGCGGACAGATTATTCAGCCACATGATAAAAAAATAATTGAGGAGGTACGTAAAATACAATCCATTGATGAGGTTAAGCAAAACCCGGTAAAGGAAAACATTGAACTTATAGGTAAAAACATTGACGATATCTATACCGATAAGATCAAAACATTATCATTATCACCTCATGTGATCGAACGCAACGATCAAATGAAGATCATATATACACCAATCCATGGTACAGGAGTAAAACTTGTACCAATGGTACTGAAAAAATTTGGGTTTCAAAATATATTCTCCGTGCCTGAACAAGATGTTCCCGATGGTAATTTCCCCACAGTCCATTCTCCTAATCCCGAAGAAGCTGCAGCACTGAAAATGGCTATAGAGAAAGCAAAAGAAACAGACGCCGATATCGTTATGGGCACGGATCCTGATGGCGACAGGGTGGGTATAGTGGTTAAGAATATGGCTGGCGAATATACGATACTGAACGGAAACCAGGCTGCCACATTGCTATTCTATTACCTGCTGACAAAATGGGCTGAAAACGGAAAATTACAAGGAAAGGAATACATTGTAAAAACAATTGTCACAACTGAATTACTAACTGATATTGCTGAAAAGTACAATGTAAAACATTACCATGTACTGACCGGTTTCAAATATATTGCAGATATCATACGACAAAATGAAGGTAAAGCCGAATTTATCGGCGGAGGGGAAGAAAGTTACGGCTATCTTGCCGGTGATTTTGTAAGGGATAAAGATGCAGTTATTTCCTGTGCCCTGCTTGCCGAAACAGCAGCCTGGGCAAAAAACCAGGGCAAATCAATGTACGAGTTGCTGCTGAACATTTACAAGGAGTTTGCCTACTATAATGAACGACTGATATCAGTTGTCAAAAAAGGAAAAGCCGGAGCAGAAGAAATTCAAAGCATGATGAATAATTTCAGGAGTAATCCTCCCGGGACCATTGACGGATCAATAGTAATTAAAATTGCAGATTATTTAACCGGCCGGTCAACAGATATGGCAACCGGTAATACCGGTATAATCGATACGCCAAAATCAAACGTTTTACAGATATTCACCAGTGACGGATCCAAAATTTCTATACGTCCGTCAGGCACTGAGCCAAAAATAAAGTTTTATTTTAGCATAAAGAGCCAACTCCCATCAATTTCTGAATACGAAAAAATCAGGAAAGAAACTGAACAAAAAATTGACAGGATCATTAAAGAATTAGACATCCAATAATAACCACGTACGCCGGGTTTCCAACCCGCTATGAAAAGTGATTATTATTCATTATAACAAAAACAAAGAAACAGATCATGAAATCATATCGAAAAGAATTATGGTTTAACACGCCTACAAGAAGGGATTTTATCAACATCACATCCCAGGTACAGGAATGCCTGGCAGAAAGCGGAATAAAAGAAGGCCTTATACTTGTAAACGCGATGCACATATCGGCCAGCGTTTTTATTAATGATGATGAATCGGGCCTTCACCAGGATTTTGAGGTATGGCTGGAAAAACTGGCCCCTGAAAAGCCTTATTCTCAATATAAGCACAACGGTTTCGAGGATAATGCCGATGCACATCTGAAAAGAACCGTTATGGGACGCGAAGTAGTGGTTGCTGTTACCGAAGGTAAGATGGATTTTGGCCCATGGGAACAGATTTTCTATGGTGAGTTTGATGGTAAGAGAAGAAAAAGAGTGCTTGTAAAGATCATCGGGGAATAGGTGTTTAGTCAGATACTGTTTCCAAAATATTCCCGTGGAAAATTAACCAGGAATAATTTTTCAGACGCCCTTGTCACCGCGGTATATAGCCACCGCAAATAATCAATATTGATCTGACCGGGTGGAATATAACCCTGGTCAATATATGCGCAATCCCATTGCCCCCCCTGGGCCTTATGACATGTGACAGCATATGCATATTTGACCTGTAAAGCATTAAAATGAGGGGTCAGCCTTACCTTCTCATATTGCTCGCGCCTGGGACTAATATCACGGTAATCTTCGAGGATACTATAAAACAATTTCCTGTTATCATCCATGGATAAAGCCGCGGCATCTACCGTTAAAGTATTTGTCAGCAGCTTAACCTCCATCTCAACAGCATAATCAGGCAGTTCGATAACTGCATCGGCAAACCTGTAACCGTAAAGCTCTTCAGTTCTTTTAATCCTGGTTACTTTAACAATATCTCCGTTAGCTATAAAATCAATCTTTTTATTTCCTGATGTCCAAAAATAATTGTTTTTTACTACCATTAGCAGATCACCGGTTGTCAGTTCCTCTTCACGATAAAGGATTTGATTTCTTATCCCCGCATTATATTGATTTGCCCGCTTGTTTGACCTGCATATAACTGTGGTATTCTCAACACCGTAACGGTCATAAGAAGAAGAAATTGATTCTATCAGTTCATTGCCCGGCAGATCCGAAATATCTTCATATCCTGAAAGCTTAAATCGCGGAATATTCTCCATCCCTTCAGATATCAAATTCCTGATACCGGTTGCATTCATTACAATGCCTGAACCGGCTGCCTGTCTGACAATATCAGACAGGAAAACTTCTGTAACCTTTTTTCCGTATCCCTCCAGTTTCTTTTTATCCAGTGCAGGACTCAATGATAAACCGACCGGTGGTAGCTGAGCTGTATCCCCTATCAGTATTAACCGGCATCCCACACCTTCATATACATACCGTATAAGATCATCAAGGAGATTACCCGAGCCGAATATCGATTTTTCAATGGATGTATTGGAAATCATAGAAGCTTCATCAACAATAAACAAGGTATTCCTGTAAAGATTTTTGTCCCTTACAAAAATTCCCGTACCATCCCGTGAGGATTGTTGCCTGTATATCTTTCTGTGTATGGTATATGCCGGTTTACCTGCATAACCTGCCAGCACTTTAGCTGCTCTCCCGGTGGGTGCCAGAAGTTCCGAACTTTGCTTTACTTCATCAAGTGCTTTGACCAACGCGCTTATAGTGTATGTTTTACCGCTACCGGCAAAGCCTTTTATAATAAACAATCCTTCTTCACCGTTTTCTAAAATGAAGCAGGATAATTTCTCTATCATATCCTTCTGACCGGGTGTTGGTGAGTAAATTAACTTTTCAAAAATACTCCGTGAAAGATATGAATTCAGCATAGGTTTGAATTAAACATAAAGTTAACAATATATTATCTAAAAAAAATTTTTAAATTCGCATTAAACATAATACTAAATAATATTCAAACTGGAATAAAACATTAATTAGAGTCTGTCTATAAACTCGCAGTGTTTGTTCAGAATGTTCGAGATCAAGGCGTGCGAACATTTTAAACCGCGGTATACTAGAGTATTCGAGGATTTAAAATGTGAGCAGCAACGCGGATATCGGACATTATGGACAGACACTAATTAATTATAAGCCTTTAATTAAAAATTATACAAATGAAACCCTCACCATTATGAGGATATATTAAAAAAGGTACAAAGATAAAAGGACATGAATATTTTTATAACCTGGTTATTGGTGAGGTTCACCGAGCACCTTATTAAATTATTAATTTGCGAGGTAACCAATACCACCAACTTTGATTAAACGAAATAACAAATTAATTACTAATGTCTTAACTAAAACATATTCGAATGAAAACAGTATTTCAAATTATACTCGGGATTGCTATAGTAGTACTTGGCTATTTGGTAGTTGAAAGCATTATGAAGCCTATAAGATTCAACAAGGAACTTGAGAAAAGAGAAGATGCTACTATTGAAAAATTAAAGGACATCAGAACAATGCAAATCGCGTACAAAGATAAATACGGTAAACATACCGGCAATTTCGATACACTGATCAACTTTGTTAAAACCGATTCCTTTATTATCGAAAACAAAAACCGTCTTCCTGAATTCGATCCCGATGAGTATACTGAAGCAGAGGGCATTGAAAGAGGCCTTATAGAAGTAACAACTACCAGTGTGCCTGTTAAAGATTCATTGTTCGGAAC
>Ga0307421_1000288_pt1 | contig 32998 bp, 36 predicted proteins | sample SalMarWE160270MG_FD_202163 | JGI IMG/M metagenome (GOLD analysis project Ga0307421, IMG submission 202163) | Salt marsh sediment microbial communities from the Plum Island Ecosystem LTER, Massachusetts, United States - WE1602-70 | ecosystem: Environmental > Aquatic > Marine > Intertidal zone >... | reverse complement strand
AAATATGTTATATTGTCATTAACGGCTAATCTCCAGCAGGAGCGGCTAAAATGACAAAGCGTATATCTTTTATCGTTTATCTGGCTATTGCCTTTCTGGTGCTCTCCGGAATTGTCTATTTCGTCCACTACCTCATCTTCGGCGATATCCACCATATCTTTATCTATATGATCGGCGACCTGGGCTTTCTTCCCCTGGAAGTTTTGCTGGTGGTGCTCATCATCGAGCGGGTTTTAGCTCGCCGCGAGCAGCAGGCCAAGCAGCAGAAGCTCAATATGGTGGTGGGCGCTTTCTTCACCGAGGTCGGCTATCACCGAACTGGTGAACTTTAGCGATGAATACCTGGAGCTGGTTGAGCTATGGAGTACCGGGCTTAAAGCGGGAGTTGATTTGAGTAGTGTTTGAAGCATACAGCGCCGCCCTGGCCACCCTGTTTCAACCGATAAACCTGCTTATAATGCTGGTGGCCGTTTTCGTTGGTCTTATTATCGGCGTTATCCCCGGCCTCAGCGGACTGGTTATGCTGCCCCTGCTGTTGCCCTTTATTTTCCGCATGCCCGCCGATGTAGCCCTTATTTTATTAATCGCCTTTCACACCGTAATCTTTACCGGCGGCAGTATATCCTCCATACTGCTCAATATACCGGGAACGGGGCCTAACGCCGCCACCATGCTTGACGGCTTCCCCATGACCCAGAGGGGGGAGGGGGGAAGAGCTATCGGCGCCGCCGTTACCAGTTCCATGGCCGGCGGAGTTATACCGGTGTTCCTGGCCCTGGCCATGGTGCCGCTGGTAATGCCCATAATACTAGCTTTCGGGCAGCCGGAGATGGCTATCCTGATACTGCTGGGGATATCTTTCCTGGCGGCGCTGACCGGCGGCTCGGCCATCAAAGGTATTATTGCCGGCATGGCGGGGCTGCTGATATCGTTCATCGGCTACCACACTATAACCGGAGTCCACCGCTTCAGTTTCGGCAGCGCCTTCCTCTACGACGGCATTGAGCTTATCCCCTTCGCCCTGGGGCTGTTCGGCCTATCCGAGCTGTTTTACCTGATTATGAGAGGGGAAACGACCATCGCCCGCCGCGCCGCCGTCAAGATGTCGGGGGTGGTGGAGGGTATCAAAGATGTGTGGCGGCAGAGATGGCTATGGTTCCGCAGCACCATTATCGGCTATGTCATCGGCATAATCCCCGGCCTCGGCGCCGAGGTGGCCACCTGGCTGTGCTACGGGCAGGCCAAGCAGACCTCGAAACACCCGGAGAAATTCGGCAAGGGCGCCGTGGAGGGGGTAATCGCCCCGGAATCGGCCAACAACGCCAAGGAGGCCGGTTCGCTGCTGACTACCATGGCCCTGGGCATCCCGGGGAGCGCCGTAATGGCCCTTTTCCTGGCCGCCTTCTTAATGGTGGGGGTTACCCCCGGCCCGGCAATGATGCTGGAACACCTGCCCCTGTCCCTGACCCTGCTTCTGGGTATAGCCCTGGCCAATATCGTCGGCGGGGTTATCTGTCTCTTCGCCGCTCCCCAGCTGGCCAGAGTGGCTTCGGTCCACTTTGATTTTCTCTTTCCCGGAATTTTAATCGTGGCCATGATCGGGGTCTATGTGGCTACCCTGTCCCCGATGAATTTCGCCACGGTTTTAATTTTTGGAATAGTCGGCCTGGTGATGAAGATATACGGCTACTCCCGCCCGGCGCTGCTGCTGGGCTTTGTCCTCGGCGGCCTGTTCGAGAACTACTCACTGCTTTCCATCAAGATTTACGGGCCGTTATTCTTTGCCCGGCCCATCCCGCTGACCCTGCTCATCGTCATGGCGCTGCTGCTGAGCTACCCCTACCTGAAGAGGGGCATATCCAGCCTGAGAAGGAGGTATAGCCAGCCGTGAAGCTTAAGGGCAGTTTCTGGGTGGCCTTATTTTTTCTGGCGCTGGGGTTGTTCGGTATCATACAGTCTCTGACCTTCGGCTACTGGGAGTCTATGGTGCTGCCGCTGGGGATAAGCATTATCATCTCTATCCTGGCGGCGGTGGAGGTGGCTAGAGAGCTTAAGCGGCGGGGGGATGAGGGGGAAGCGGCCGCCGCCGAGAAAAAGCAGGAAGACGGGATTAAGGAAAAATTTAACGCAAGGAGATTAGGAGTAGTCTTCGGCTGGGCGGCTGGTTTTTGCCTAGCTATCTACCTGCTGGGCTTTTATATCTCCATCCCGCTCTTTGCCTTTGCCTACCTGAAGTGGCGGAAAAGGAGCTGGCTGGTGGCCGTGGTTTTTGCCATTGCCCTGCTGGCTTTTAGCTATCTTGTTTTTTCCGTTGGATTGAAGGTTCCGCTGTATAAGGGGCTAATCTTCGGCGCCCGCTAAAGCCATAAAAAAGGGCCGGGCTCTAATCAAGCCCAGCCCCGAATTAGCTACGTGGGGTGGGTATTAAAGAGCCATCGCCTTTAATACCACGTTAACCCCATTGTCTTTAGCCGCCACCGATTCTACCGGCGGCATCCTATTGAGAATGTTGGGCAGCGGCAGGGGGTGGCTGATGGCCAGAACAATCAGGCTATTGCCCCCGGGTAAACCCTTGAATGACACCACCTGCAGGTGGGGTACCTGCTGCAGATGCGACAGGAAAACGGGTATCTGTTTGGCATCGGCTGAAGTTACATCCATCTCCAGCATTCCCTGATAGAGCCCATCGCCGTCTCCGCTGCCGGATGCCGTGCCCGCTTTTTCCTCAGCCCGAGGTTCTGGCTTTTCCTCAGTTCCCTCAGCCGCCGGCTGTACCTCCGGCATCGTCGCCAACGTCAGCGGGGTAGATTCCCCGACTTCCGGCTTTAGCTCCGGCTGAGCTGGCTGAGCTGCCAGAGTCTCCCTGGCTAACCTTTCCAGCGGGTCTGTCCCGGCTACCGCTTCAGGCAGAGGTGGGGCAGGCTCGCCGGACTCTCGTTCCGACTCGGCCATAACCCGGGCCGGCGTCTGGTCCAGCCGCTCCCCGGCTTCGGCAATAATCTCCTCCGCCTTCTTTCTGGCTTCGGCGATAATCTGAGCCGCCTCCCACTCCGCCTTGGCCTTGGCCTCGGTGATAAGCTTGGACGAGTCTGACTCCGCCCGCCTCATCACCTTCTCCTCGGCCTGGCGGACAGTCTGCTCTTCCTTCTCTCTAGCCTGAGCGGCTATCTCGGCCAGCTTCGCCTCGGCCTCTTTCTTGCCCTGCTCTCTGGCTTCTTTGAGAATTGCTTCGGCTTCCTTCTTGGTCTTGCCGGCGGCTTCTTTAAGCTCCTGCTCAGCCTGTTTCTTCAGCTCGGCGGCCGAGCGGGTTAACTCTTCGGCTTCCTTTTTCGCTCTTTCCAACAGCTCACGGGCCGTCTTTTCGCCCTCTTTACGAGAGCTGGCCACCAGTTTATCGGCCTGGCCGGCCGCGTCCCGCTCCGCCCTGGACACAATAACCGATGCCTCTTCCTTGGCTTCGGCAATGATTCGCTCCATCTCCGGCCTCATCTTCTCCTGCGCTTCCTTCTTGGCCATGTTCTCGGCCTGGCTGATAATCTTATCCGCCTCTTCCCTGGCCCGGGTAACTACGGCGGCGGCATCTGCCGCTGCCGTCCTCTTGGCGTTATTCTTCAACTCGTCAACTATCAACTCGGCTTTCTTCCTTATCTCTTCCAGATAGCCGGCCGATTCATCGGCGGCTTTGGCTTTGGCCTCAGCCTTAATCTGTTCCGCCTTGGCTTCGGCTTCAGCCAGAATCCGGGCCGATTCGGCGGCGGTCTTCTCCCTGGCCTTCTCCATAGCCGCTTGAACAACCCCGGCCGCCTCTTCCTGCGCCTTGGTAATAATGCTGGTCGATTCCAGCCTGGCTCCCTCGGTCAGTCTTTCTTTCTCCTGTTTAAAAAGCCCGGGGAGCTGCCGCTGGAACTGGTCAAAAACCTTGGCCAGCTCTTCGGATTTTTCTTTGCCATTGCCTTGCTTTGCCATTGAATTCACCCCCATTGAGTCAATTTCCTCTAAGCCACACCGGCGCTTTTTTTTCGGGACTTGTTGAGAAAACTGAGCACATCTTCTTGTTTGAACCTGAGGCTGTGCCGAAGCCCGATAGCGTACGACTTGAGCAAGCCCTTTTTCTCCCACCGCCTGACCGTGCTGGTGTGAACGCCCAGGAAGTGGGCGACTTCGCCTACGGCCAGCAGTCTAGCGGGTAATCTATCGTTGTTGTGGTTATTTTCTATTCGCCTGGTTTCTTTTCCGTTACTAATGGTGGTCATAACTGCTCTCCGAATAACATAATTATTTACCCGTTTTTTTGAGTATGCCCCCATTTACCTCAGGATACAATCACCTAAATGAGCTAATAATGGTGGTATTTTAGTACTAACCCTGGCGGGAAAAGGGCAAAGCTAGCCTACCGGCGGGCGTTTTATTTCCCACCCTCCCACCCTACAGAAGTGATACTTCTATTAATTTCTTTAAGGGGGTGGGGTAAAAAGGGCTTTAGCCCGCCTCCAATAAGGGTGGCGGGCGGGATAAGATATAAACTGGGGGTGGGGAAAGAGAGGGAATAGACCAGTTTTTAGAGTGTGTTTTGCTTCCCACCCTCCCACCCACAGAGGTAAAACCTCTATTAACTCACTTTTACGGGGGGTGGGAAAGAAAGGGGAATAATCTCTTTCACCTGGGGGTGGGGTTTAAGAGATGCAAAGAGGCAAATACGGGGCCCCCGAAAAAACAAAGTTTTTTTGGGGTAAAAGCCTTTTGGGCGGGTGGGTATGGGAAGATAGACAATATCTAAAATGGGGGCGTGATAGGGGAAAATAAAATTTGAAATGGGCGGGGAAGTGCCGAGCTAAAATTACTTTAGGGTTACCTGAATCTTGCCCCCATCGCCAATAGCCGACTCTACCGAGGGTATCTCCCTGAGAATGGCCGGCATGGGCAGGGGGCGGCTAATGACCACCACCACCATGCTTTCGCCGCTGGACGAACCCCTGAAGGATACTACCTGCAGGTCGGGTACCCTCTGTAGGTGTGAGACGAAATCCGGTACTCGCTTAGGGTCTACCGATAATATCTCCAGCTCCATCATCCCCTGATAAAGCCCGTCGCCGACTTCGCCTCCGGCATCGGCGCCGGCTTTCTCATAGGTTGCTTTGGGTTCAGACAGGGTGCCGACCGGCGTGCCGACCTCCTCCTCCAGCCAGTCTTTGGCTTCGGTAATAATCCGCACTGCCCTCTGTTTGGCCTCGGCGATAATCCGAGCCGCTTCCCATTCCGCCCTTGACCTGGCCTCGGCGGTAATTCGGGATGACTCCGCCTCTATCCGCCGCCGTCCCCTTTCCGTAGCCTCCAAGGTAATCTGTTCCGCCTTCTGCTTGGCTTCACTGATTATCCTGGCCGCTTTTTCTTCGGCCTCCTTATCAGCCTGCTCCCTGAACTGCTTGGCCAGCTTGGCCGCTTCCTTGGCCGCTTCCTTCTTGACGCCGGCCATTATCTTGTCCGCCTTGCCCTCGGCATCCCGCTGCGCCCTGGTAACGACGACGGCCGCCTTCTCCCTGGCCTCGGCGATGATAGTATCAGCTTCTTTTTTAGCCTTTTCCCGGGCTTCCTTCCTGATGCGGCTATCGACTTCGGCGTGCAGCCAATCGCTGGCTTCACCCATAATCTGCGACGCTCTCTGCTTGGCCTCGGCGATAGCCTGAGCCGCCTCCCATTCCGCCTTTGATTTGACCTCGGCGGCGATACGGGCCGACTCCGCCTCTATCCGCTTCTGCCCCCTTTCCGTAACCTCCTGGGCAATCTGCTCCGCCTTCTGTTCGGCCTCACTGACTATTCTGGCCGCCCTCTCCTCGGCCTCTTTCTTGCCCTGCTCCCTGGCCTCCTCAATAACCTGGGCCGCCTCTTCCCGCCCCCGGGCAAGAATAGTGGTCGATTCCAACCCAGCCGCCTCCTTGGCCCCCTCTATGGACTCGGCAGTAATTTTCTGAGCCTGCTTTTCGGCTTCGGCGACTATCCCGGCCGCTTTTCCGGCGGCTTCCTGCTCCGCCCGGGACACAATTACCGAGGCTTCATTTCCAGCCTGGGCAATGATGTACTCGGCCTCCCGCTTGGTCTCCTCCTGCGCCCGCCGCCTGGCTTCATCTTCGGCCTCATTGATAATCCGCGCCGCTTCTTCCCTGGCCTTGGCTACAATCGCCGCCGCCTCCTTCTCCGCCGCCTGTCGGGCGCTTTCTCTCACTTCGACCACGACGAGGTCAGCCTTCTGCCTCATCTCAACCATATAGCTGGCAGCTTCCTCCTGGGCCTCTTTTTGGGCAGCTTCTCTAATATCTTTGGCCTTGACATCGGCGTTAGTGATGATGGTGACCGATTTCTCCTCCGCCTCCTTCTCCCCCTGCTGTACGGCCCCTTCGACAATCATGGCGGCCTGCTCCCGCGCGTCAAGGATGATGTCCGCCGACTGCTGCTTGACCGCTTCGGTCAGCCGCTTTCTTTCCTGCTCAAAAGCGCGGGTCAGCCTCTGCTTGAACTCGTCAACAAGCTTTCCCGGCTCTTCCGTTTCCCAGTTTTCCGTATCTTTATTAGCCATCTAATTCGCACTCCAAACGATAAGGCCAGCTTTAAGGTGCACGTAAAATCCGGCACCTCTTTTCCGATTGCCTGAAAATGTAATGACCCATTCGAGCTATTTAGCTATAGTATTTTAGTACCAGCCGATATAAATTACAATCCCCGTATTGTACTAATTTCGTGTACTCATTTCGTGGATTTTTGGGCGGACGGAGGGAGGACAGCCCCCCCCTGTTAGCGGGGGTTTTTCGTGGTATAATAAAGCCCATGAAGAAAGAGCTGATGGATATCATCGTTTGCCCGGTGTGCAAGGGAGAATTAAAACTGACCGTTAAAGAAGAAAAGGAAGAGATTATCAGCGGCTCCCTTAACTGCCCCAAATGCCGGGCGGACTACCCCATCATTAACGGCATCCCCAACCTGCTGCCGCCGGAGCAGCGGGCTTAATCGGGCGTGTAGGTGACACCGGTGTGGGGGGACTCCCAAACCTCTACGCTGGAGATGGTCACCGGCGCCCCGGCCAGCCCGGCTTTTAGCCCCTTATAGATATCGGTGGCGATGTTTTCCGCCGAGGGGTTGAGCTTATCGAAGGGGGGCACGTCGTTGAGGCAGGTGTGGTCAAAGCGGTCTATTACTCCCGATAAATGCTTTTTAAGCTCAGTAAAATCGTAGGCCAGACCGATATCGTTAAGCCCGGAGGCATCCACCTTTACCACAACCTTATAGCGGTGGCCGTGCATCTTCTCGCACTTGCCCTGATAGCCCCTTAAATAGTGGGCGGCGTCAAAGTGCTGCTCTACCGATATCCGGTACACCCTAGCCGCCCTCCCACTTGAAAACGCCCTGTACTTCTTTGGCTTCTTTAAGCAGCTGCTTGATGGTCTTGCCGCTCACCGGGTGGGTCAGGTCGGGGGCAATCTCAACCAGGGGCACCAGCACGAAAGCCCGCTGGTGGAGCCGGGGGTGAGGGATAATCAAATCGGGTTTTTCGATGACCTGGTCGTCGTAAAAGAGGATATCAATGTCAATGATGCGGGGGGCGCCGGTGGGGCCGGTACGGCCCATCCTGATTTCAATGCCCTTGGCCAGAGCCAGCAGCCCTTCCGGGAGTAATAAAGTGCTGGCCTCGCAGACCAGGTTGAGAAAACGGGGCTGTTCAATATCGCCGACCGGCTCGGAGTCATATATCGAGGAAATTTTCACCAGGCGCAACCTCTCCGAGAGCAGCGCCAGCGCCTTGTCCAGATTGGCCTGGCGGTCTCCCATATTGGAGCCCAGACCGAGATAGGCGGTTACCGGTTCCGTGCCCACTTTGCCTCCTTACGGATAATAGCATCGCACATCCGGCAGACCCGCACCACCGGCCTGACCTGGTGCACCCGGATAATATCGGCGCCATGGACGATGCCGACGGCTACCGAGGCGGCGGTGCCCTCCAGGCGGTCAGGGACGGGCAGGTCCAGCACCCTGCCGATAAAGGACTTGGCCGAGGGGCCGATGAGGAGAGGGTACCCCAGCTCTTTGAGTTCAGCCAGGCGCCGGATTATCTCCAGGTCGTGCTGCCAGCTCTTGCCGAAGCCGATACCGGGGTCCAAGATAATGTTTTCCCGGGGCACGCCGGCGACAGAGGCTATCTCCAGACTTCTTTTAAGAGAAGCCGTTATTTCAGCAACGGGGTCATCATAGTCGGCGGTATCACGCTTGAGGGCGGCGTCGTAGCCACCTTTATCGCGCTGGTTGCTCATTAAAACTATGGGGACATTCCACCGGGCGGCCAGTTCGGCCAGACGGCGGTCGTGCTTTAAGCCCCACTGGTCGTTGAGCATCTTTGCCCCCGCTTCCAGGGCTTTTTCCGCCACCTCTGATTTATAGCTGTCAATGCTTATCGGGACGGATAGCTCCGCCGCCAGCCGCTCGATAACCGGTATCACCCGCCTCAATTCCTCTTCAACTGATACCGGCGGGGCGCCGGGGCGGGTGGACTCGCCGCCGACATCTATTATATCGGCGCCTTCATCCGCCATCTGTCTTGCCCTGACAATAGCGGCGTCAACATCATCGCCAACGCCGTCGCCGGAGAAAGAGTCCGGGGTGACGTTGAGGATGCCTATGACGTAGGTGCGCTCTCCCCAGCGCAAATCAAGGCTCCCGCAGCGGGTGACGGCTAAAGTTGACTGGCTTTCCATAGCTAACCATATTCTAGCACCCTTTTAGCGGGGTGGCTAGAGAGGGAGAAGGTTTATTTTCCCGCCCTGACCCACCCTACAGAAGTGATACTTCTATCAATTTCTTCTTTACGGGGGTGGGGCAAGAAAGTTCCAGAAGCGGAGCTTATGAGGGCGGGCGGGTATGGGAAATAAAACAAAACTCAAAAAGGTGGGGGGAAGAGATATAAAACGGGGTGGGGAGAAAATCGGAAACTTGACCTCAACACACAAAGGTCATATCATTGTCACAGCTTAGTAGAATACAAGGTGAATATGAGAGGAGAGGGCGAATTTTGGGTTAGCGGAATATAAATGATTTTGCTTTATGCCGAGGGTGAAATTGATTAAGAAATTTATAATAATAATTCTGTGTTTGATAATGACTCTGGTAATGGGCTGCAGTTCTAATAAAGATTATATTAGCTATACCTGTGATAGCAAGGTGCTATTAAGCAGGCCTCAGCATAATGATCTGGAGATATATCACACAACAGCTTTAGATTATGTGGTGCTACTGCGGAAAATTAAACCTTCTGGCGATGGTGCTGATGGCCCATCTCAAGAGGGGCTTGGATTGGTTTATGATTTGGGCGAGAACAAGGAATATAATGATGCGTTGAACAGATTAATTCCTAGTTATAGTATCGGTTCAGAAGATATTTTCGAATCGACGCAGTTTGATATTAATTTATATAGTGCAGTTAAAGCGGGACTTGCACAGGATTTACGGATAGTAGAGATTCATGAAGATAATATTGAGAAGGCAATAGCAATAAACTCGATATCCAGCGGTTGTGTTACTGAAGATCCAAAGTCTTATAGAATAAGTATTGACGTACTTAAAGCATTAAGAATGAATACTTCAGCCGCTGTATTGAAAGAAGCGGGAACTGGCGATTCTGCCATAGCCTGGGCACAAGCAGTAATTTCAGTGGATCAATACAGTACAATAGATTCTAAAACCGGTGAAATTATAACCGACATTACAGAAGCATTATCTCATGGGGTTTCTCCATCGACATTAATTATTGTTGGATCTACTCAAATGGAAATAGATAAGGCACAGGCAATAAATCAAATTAGTCAGTATGGAACGGTAGATCCAAGTACTGGCAATTTAGTATTTATTGTTCCTCAGATACATGAAGCATTAACTGCAGGGGTTCCTCAATCTGCTTTTTTAAATGCAGGGATTTCGAAGGAAGCTGTAGATTCTGCTGCGTTGCCCCCATAAAGGATACCAACTACTAAGTTGGAGATACAGGCGTATAGTCATAAAGAGTGAAAATAGGTAAATCCTAGTACCTGTTTATATATGATTTAGCTTCAGGTGGTGTTTTTTAGTACCACCTTGTCTTTTATGGTGGTGGAAAGTTCGTTAGCAAAAATGCTAGCAAATTCCGAAGATTTAGTTGGTAGGCGGTGCAGGTCTCGAACCTGCACACCTGATTAAAAGTCAGCGTGTTAGATATTTCAATCTGCTCAAGAGAGGCTAACGCCCCTCTTTCTTTTTCTTCCCTTTTGGGGGAGGGGCTAAAGAGGTGGTAAAGAGGCAAAGCCTTTTTGGGCGGGTAAGGAGATAATCCCTTCCTCATAGGGGGTGGGGCAAAAAGGGCTTTAGCCCGCTTCCTTAAAGGGCGGCGGGCGGGATAAGATAAAAAGGGGGGTGGGGCGCTGCTTGACAGCTTGTTGAAATCGGGTATTATGTATGATACAGAGTGGCGGGGAGGTAAAAATGGGGCGTTCTTACTGGCACTATCTGGCCACTCTAGCCATACTGCTGGCGACTCTCTGCGGCTGTCCCCAACCAGCCACCACCCCAACGCCTTCCCAGGAGCAAGCCGAGGTGATAAAGCTACCTGAGCCAAGATACGATAGCGACGTATCCCTTGAGCAAAGCCTGCTGGAACGGAGGTCAATCCGAAGCTACACCGGCCAGCCGTTAACACTCCAGGAAATATCCCAGCTGCTGTGGGCGGCCCAGGGGCTTACCGACCCCCGGGGCTTTAGAACGGCCCCATCCGCCGGAGGCCTGTACCCGCTTGAGCTATATATAGTGGCCGGTGATGTTGAAGGTCTGGCGGCGGGGGTCTACCGCTACCAGCCGGACGGCCATCAGCTGGTTAAAGCCGGGGACGGCGATAAGAGAGCCGAGCTGGCCGAGGCGGCGCTGGGGCAGGAGTGGGTAGAGGAGGGGGCCGTCTCCATAGTATTTACCGCCGTCTATGAAAGGACAACCGGTAAATACGGCGACCGGGGGATAAGATATGTCCACATGGAGGCGGGACACGCCGCCCAGAACCTGTGCCTGCAGGCAACGGCATTAGGGCTGGGTGCCGTAACGGTGGGCGCCTTCCACGATGGCGAGGTCAGCCAGCTGCTTAATCTGCCCGCCGAGGAAGAGCCTTTATACATAATACCCGTCGGCATACGGGGTTGAGTACCCCAAAATTAGCCTCGGCACTTGCCCAAAACACTCTCACTGTGATATTATGATTGGCATCTGTACACACTTTCACTCAAATATGGTATGACCATGAAAGATAAACTGGCCAAACTGGCCAAGATGGAAAAGCAGGCCAAGGCGGGGGGCGGAGCCAAGCGCATCCAGCAGCAGCACGCCAAAGGCAAGCTGACCGCCAGAGAGAGGATTGACCTGCTGCTGGATAAAGGCAGCTTTGAGGAGCTCGACCCCTTCGTCACCCACCAGGCCACCGAGTTCGGCCTGGCCGACCATAAATACCTGGGCGATTCCGTGGTCGCCGGCTCGGGCAAGATTGACGGGCGGCTGGTCTTTATCTATTCCCAGAACTTCACCGTCCTGGGCGGGACCATCTCCGAGGTATCGGCCAAAAAAGCCTGCAAGGTTATCGACCTGGCCGTTAAAAAGGGAGCGCCGGTCATCGCCATCTGGGACTCCGGCGGCGCCCGCATCCAGGAAGGGGTGGGCAGCCTGGGCGGCGTCGGCGACATACTACTGCGCAACACCTTATGCTCCGGCGTCATCCCCCAGATATCGGTGGTGATGGGGCCATCGGCGGGGGGAGCTGTTTACTCGCCAGCCATAACCGATTTCGTCTTTATGGTGGAGGGGATAAGCCAGATGTACATCACCGGACCCGACGTGGTCAAGGCGGTGATAAGCATAGATATCAGCCACGAGGAGCTGGGCGGGGCTAAAATTCATTCCGAGAAGAGCGGGGTAGCCCACTTCGTCACCGACAGCGAAAAGGAGTGCCTGAAGACGGTGCGCCGCCTGTTAGGCTTCCTCCCCCAGAGCTTCCGCGACGACCCGCCCCGAACCAAGCCGACCGATGACCCCGGGCGCACTGACGAAAGCCTGCTCAACGTCATCCCGGAGAATTCGGGCAAGGTCTATGACATGAAACGGATAATTACCAGCGTGGCCGACAACGGCGACTTTATGGAGGTACACCAGGACTTCGCCCCTAATTTAATCGTCGGTTTTGCCCGCTTAGACGGCAAGGCGGTGGGCATCGTTGCCCAGCAGCCGGCCCATATGGCCGGGATTATCGATATCAACGCCTCGGTCAAGGGGGCCCGATTCGTCCGCTTCTGCGACGCCTTTAACATCCCCCTGGTCAGCTTCGTCGATGTCCCCGGCTTTATGCCCGGGCCCAAGGAGGAGACGGGGGGCATCATCCGGCACGGCGCCAAGTTCATCTACGCCTACGCCGAGGCCACCGTGCCCAAAATCACCGTTATCACCCGCAAGGCCTACGGCGGGGCTTACATCGTGATGAGCAGTAAGCACCTGCGCGGCGATATCAACTACGCCTGGCCCAGCGCCGAAATCGCCGTCATGGGGCCGGAGGGGGCGGTGAATATCCTCTTCAAGCAGGCTATAGCCGATTCGGAGAAGCCCGACCAGACCAGACAGCAGCTGGTGAGCGACTACAAGGAGAAGTTCGCTCACCCCTACCTGGCGGCGGGGCGGGGCTATATAGACAACGTCATCGACCCCCGGCAGACCCGCGCCAAGCTCATCAGGGCGCTGGAGACGCTGGAGGCATCCCCGGAACCCCGCCTCCACAAAAAACACGGCAATATTCCTCTATAAGAGCAGCGCCGTCATCGTCTATATTCAGATGTAACAACCTCCCGCAAAAGCTCCCGGTAAAAAAATAATAAAAAGGGGAAAAATCCAATGGAGAAGGCAACCAATCGATTAAAGATAACCGATGTTACCTTCCGTGACGGACACCAGTCCTCGCTGGCGACGAGAATGCGCACCGAAGACATGGAAGCCATCGCCGCCGAGATGAACAAGGCGGGGTTTTATTCCATGGAGGTGTGGGGCGGGGCTACCTTCGACGTGCCCACCCGTTTCTTGAACGAAGACCCCTGGGACCGACCCCGCATCCTGAAAAAGCTGATGCCCGATACCCCCCTCCAGATGCTGCTGCGGGGACAGAACCTGGTCGGCTACCGCAACTACGCCGACGACGTGGTCACCGCCTTCGTCCACCACGCCGCCGAGGTGGGAATAGACATCTTCCGTATCTTCGACGCCGTCAATGACGAGCGCAACTTCGTCACCAGCCTCAAGGCGGTCAAAGAGTGCGGCAAGCACGCCCAGCTCTGCTTAAGTTATTCGCTGACCGAGCCCAAGCTTGGAGGGCCGGTCTATAACATCGATTATTTCGTCAACAAAGCCCGCATACTGGAGGAGATGGGCGCCGACAGCTTCTGCATCAAGGACATGGCCGGGCTGATATCGCCCGACGACGCCTACAAGCTGATTTCAGCCCTTAAAAAAGCGATAAAGATACCGGTACAGCTGCACACCCACCACACCAGCGGCATGGCGATGATGAGCTGCCTCAAGGCTATCGAGGCCGGGGTGGATATTGTCGATACCGCACTGGCCCCCTTCGCCCTGCGCACCTCGCTGCCCCCGGTGGAACCTATCGTAGTCGCCCTGCAGGGGACAGCAAGGGACACCGGCCTCAACCTGCCCCACCTGTTTACCCTGGGGCAACACATAGAATCCATCGCCCCCAAGTACCGGGAATTTTTAGACAACACCCGCATGTCTGTTATAGATACCGCCGTGCTCATGCACCAGATTCCGGGCGGCATGACCACCAACCTGGTCGCCCAGCTGAGGGAGGCCGGCGCCCTGGATAAAATAGAAGAAGTCTATGCCGAGCTGCCCAGAGTCCGTAAAGAGCTGGGCTACCCGCCACTGGTCACCCCCACCAGCCAGATTGTCGGCATCCAGGCGGTGCAGAACGTCCTCTTCGGGCGCTACAAGATGATTTCCGACCAGATAAAGGACTACTGCTACGGCCTCTACGGCAAGCCGCCGGCCCCAATCGACCCCACCGTGCAGAAGCTGGCCCTCAAGGGCTACCCGCGGGGCGAGAAACCCATCACCTGCCGTGCCGCCGATATGCTGGAGCCGGAACTGGACAAGGCTAAAGAGGCGACCAAAGATATCGCTAAAGATATCGGGGATGTGCTTATCTACGCCCTCTACCCCACCACCGGCATGCGCTTCCTGAAATGGAAGTACGGGCTGGAGGCACCACCCGAGGAGACCAGAGCCAGGACGATTAACGATGTCAAGCGCGAGGATGACCTTATCGCCAAGCTGAAGGCGGGCAAGCTTGCCGAGCCAGAGGCGGCGGCCACCACCCCAAGCTCCGGCCTTAAGACCTACCGGGTTTATCTGGGCGACAGCGCCTTAACCGTCAGGGTGGAACCGGCCGAGGGCGAAGCCACCACCGCACCCAAAGCAACTGCGGCACCGGCGCCGGCGGTACCGAAGTCAGCACCGGCAGCGCCCGAACCACCCCAGGCTGCCATGAAGGTGGAAAAGAAAGCGCCGCCGGCAGCCAAGGCCGGCGAGACCCAGATTATCGCCCCCATGCCCGGCATCGTCATCCGCTATGAGGTGAAAGCGGGCGACCAGGTCAAGGCTGACGACGTCATCCTTATCCTGGAAGCGATGAAAATGGCCAACTCTATAACCACCCCGGCGGCGGGCACGGTCAAAGAGATAAACTTCGCCAGCGGCGATAAAGTGGCCCGGGACGACGTCCTGGCGGTAATCGGTTAGAGTCATGAGCAGGGATTTGCGTGGGTAAGACATTAGCCGAGAAGATACTTTCTTTAAAATCGGGCGGTGACGCCCGGGCCGGAGATATCGTTATCGCCCAAGTGGACCTGGCCTTTGCCCAGGATACCACCGGCCCGCTGACGATAAGGCAGTTCCAGGCCGGTAATTTCAAGGACCTGGCTAACCCCGGGAAAACCGCCCTCTTTTTCGACCACGCCGCCCCCAGCCCCAACCGCGAGCTGGCCAACGACCACCGGCTGATGCGCCAGTTCGCCAAGGAGAACCACTGCCTGATTTATGACATCGGCAGCGGCGTCTGCCACCAGCTGGTGGCCGAGTCTCTGGCCAGGCCGGGGGACGTCATCGTCGGGGCCGATTCCCACACCGTTACCGCCGGAGCCCTGGGTGCCTTCGCCACCGGCATGGGCTCATCGGATGTAGCCGTCGTCTTCGCCCTGGGGAAAACCTGGTTCCGGGTTCCGGAGAGTATTAAAATATTAATCTCGGGGAATTTCGGGCCGGGGGTGATGGCTAAAGACCTGGTGCTGAACCTTATCGGCGGCATCGGCGCCGACGGGGCTACCTACAAGGCGCTGGAGTTCGGCGGGGAGGGCTTGAAAAACCTGAAGATTCCCGACCGTTTGACCGTAGCCAACATGGCGGTGGAGGCGGGGGCTAAAGTGGGGCTTTTTCCGGCCGACAGGGTCACCAAAGAATATCTGAGCCGCCAGAAGCGGAGCGAGGATTTCCGGCCGCTGTCGGCCGATATCGACGCCAGCTACGAAAAAACAGTTAATATCAATTTGACCGCGTTAGAGCCGACGGTAGCTCAACCCCACCAGGTAGAAAACACCGCCCCGGCCAGGGAGCTTAAGGGAACTAAAATCCAGCAGGTGTTCATCGGCACCTGCACCAACGGGCGGCTGGAGGACATAGCTACCGCAGCCAAGATAATGAAGGGCCGAAAGCGCTACCCCCGGACCAGGCTCATTATCGCCCCGGCCTCAGCCCAGGTGCTGCTGGATGCCATCGGCGCCGGCTATATCCAAACCTTGGTCGAAGCCGGAGCCATCATCATGCCCCCGGGCTGTGCCGCCTGCCTCGGTCTGCACCAGGGGGTGCTGGCTGGCGGGGAAGCCTGCCTTTCCACGGCCAACCGCAACTTCAAGGGGCGTATGGGCAGCCCGCAAGCCTTTATCTACCTGGGCAGCCCGGCCACGGCGGCGGCCACGGCGCTTACCGGCGAGATTACCGACCCCCGTGAGGTAATATAGATGCTAAAGGGAAAAGCCTTTAAGTTCGGCGATAATATCTCCACCGACCACATCATACCGGGGCGCTACGCCTACCTCCGCAGCAACCTGCCCGAACTGGCCAAGCACGCCATGGAGGACGCCGACCCCGACTTTGTCTGCAAAGTCAATAAGGGGGACTTTATCGTCGGCGGCGGCAATTTCGGCCTCGGCTCCAGCCGGGAGCACGCACCATTGGTTATCAAGATGGCCGGGGTCAGCGCCATACTGGCCAAATCGGTGGCTAGAATATTTTTCAGGAACGCCATCAACCTGGGGCTGCCGGTGCTCATCTGCGACACCGACGGCATTAATGACGGCGATGAGCTTGAGGTGGACCTGGCCGAGGGCACTGTCTATGATAAAACCAGTGGGGTAAAGCTCACCTTTAGCCGGCTGCCTGAAGTTATGCTGGATATACTGGAAGAGGGCGGTCTGGTGCCCTATATCCAGAAGTACGGTGATTTTAAGCTATAATATAAAGAGGGCGTTTTACTTCCCACCCTCCCACCCTCATAGGCTGCGCCTCTAAAACTCGCTTTCATGGGGTGGGAACGGGAATCAATCCCCCTCTTCTGGGGGGTGGGGGAAAGGGCTTTAGCCCGCTTCCAATAAGGGCGGCGGGCGGGATAAGATAAACAAACGGGGGAGGGGCAAGGAAGAATAGAAATGGCTCATAATATAACCATTATCCCCGGCGACGGGGTGGGGCCCGAAATCAGCCTGGCAACAAAGCGGGTGCTGGACGCCACCGGCGTCAGCATCAACTGGGAGACGGCCTACGCCGGCGCCGACGCCGAAAAAGAGTTCGGCGAACTGCTCCCTAAAGCCACCATGAACTCCATCCGCAAAAATAAGGTCGCCATCAAGGGGCCGGTGACCACACCGGTCGGCTCCGGATTCAGAAGCGTCAACGTGGCCCTGCGCAAAGAGCTGGACCTCTACACCTGCCTGCGCCCCTGCAAGATCTATCCCGGGGCGCCGACCATATTCAAGAATGTCGATATTATAGTGGTCAGGGAGAACACCGAGGACCTGTACAGCGGCATCGAGTTCGATAGGGGCAAGGATGAAACGGCTAAATTAATAAAGCTGGTGGCCGAGGCCACCGGGGATAAGGTGCGGGAGGACTCCGCCGTCAGCCTGAAAGTGATCTCCGAGACGGCCAGCCGCCGCATCGTTAAGTTCGCTTTTGAATACGCCAGGGCCAATAACAGAAAAAAGGTAACCGCCGTTCACAAAGCCAATATCATGAAGTTCTCCGACGGGCTGTTTCTGGCTACCGCCCGGGAGGTGGCTAAAGAATATACCGATATCGAGTTCGAGGACAGAATCGTCGATAACCTGTGCATGCAGCTGGTGCGCAAGCCGCAGCAGTTCGACCTGCTGGTGCTGCCCAACCTCTACGGCGACCTCATCTCCGATCTCTGTGCCGGGCTGGTGGGGGGGCTGGGGCTGGCCCCCGGCGCCAACCTGGGCGACCGGATAGCCGTCTTCGAGGCCACCCACGGCAGCGCCCCCAAATATAAAGGACAGAACAAGGTCAACCCGATGTCAATGATGCTCTCCGGGGTGATGATGCTGAAGTACATCGGGGAGGCCAAAGCCGCCGAAAAGCTGGAAAAGGCTATCGCCGGGGTTATTGCCGAGGGCAGGAATGTCACCTACGATATGAAGCCCGACAGCACCGCCGTGGTCGGCACCTCGCAGGTGGCCGACGCCGTAATTAAAAAGCTTTAAGGGAGGCAAATGACCAGTAAAATCAGCATTATCGGGGCGGGAAATGTCGGGTCTACGTCTGCCCATAGAATCGCCGAACGGGGCTACGCCGACGTCGTCCTGCTGGACATCGTCGAGGGGCTGCCCCAGGGCAGGGCGCTGGACATACTGCAGTCGGCGCCGGTTATCAATTTCAATACAACTATCACCGGCACCAGCGACTATAAAGATACCGCCGGCTCCGAGGTGGTGATAGTTACCGCCGGGCTCTTCCGCAAACCGGGCATGACCCGCGACCAGCTGCTGGCGGCCAACGCCGAAATCGTCAGCGGCGTCATCAAAAATGTAGTTAAATATTCGCCGGAGTGCGTTATCATCATGGTATCCAACCCGCTCGACGTCATGACCTACCTGGCGGTTAAAGCCAGCCGGTTCCCCCGCCACCGGGTGGTCGGCATGTCCGGCCTCCTCGACAGCGCCCGGCTGAGCACCTGTATCGCCAGCGAGCTAAAGGCCTTACCCAAAGATATCTCCGCCTGGGTGCTGGGGGCGCACGGCCAGAACATGGTGGTTATCCCGCGCTTAAGCACGGTCAGGGGCAAACCGCTCACCGAGCTACTGCCCCAAGAGGCCATCGCCAGGCTGGTGGAGCGCACCGTCGACGGCGGCCGGGAAATTATCGAACTGCTCAAAACCGGCAGCGCCTTCTACGCCCCCTCGGCGGGCGCGGCCCGCATGGCCGAATCTATAGTCCGGGATAAAAAGGAAACCCTACCCTGCGCCGCCCTCCTCGACGGGGAGTACGGGATTAAAGACAGCGTCATCGGGGTGCCGGTAAAGCTGGGCAAGGGCGGCATCAAGCAGATAGTGGAATTTGAGCTTTCCGCCGAAGAAAAGCAGCTCCTGCAAAACTCCGCCGAGAGCGTTAAAAAGCTGATTAAGCAGATGGGGCTAAAATAGGGGGGATTAGCCTGGCTTTTAGAGTATGTTTTGCTTCCCACCCTCCCGCCCTACAGAAGTGATACTTCTATCAATTTCTTCTTGGGGTGGGGTAAAAAAGGGCTTTAGCCCGCTTCCAATAAGGGCGGCGGGCGGGATAAGATATAATTGGGGGTGGGGCTTCCCCACAAAAATAAAATGAGAGAAATCAAAGCTAAAGAAATCACTAAAGTAGTATCCACCCTCTGCCAGCAAGCCAACTTCGAACTGGGGCAGGACGTGCTCAGCGCCCTCAAAAAAGCCCTCAAGGCCGAAGAGTCGCCGCTGGGCAGAGAAGTCTTAAGCCAGCTTATCGAGAACGCTAAAGTAGCTAAAGCGGAAAAGCTGCCCCTCTGCCAGGACTGCGGCACCGCCGTCGTCTTCCTGGAAATAGGCCAGGATGTTCACATCAGCGGTGGTGATTTGTACGCCGCTATAGAAGAGGGGGTGCGCCAGGGCTACGATGAAGGCTACCTCAGGAAAGCCATGGTAAAGAAGCCCTTCTCCGAAAGAATAAACACCAGAGACAACACCCCGGCCGTCATCCACGCCGAGATAGTCCCCGGCGATAAACTGAAGATTACGGTCATGCCCAAGGGGGGCGGCGCCGAGAACATGAGCCAGCTGGCCATGCTCCTGCCCAACCACGGCAGCCAGAGCATCATCGAGCTGGTGGCACACACGGTGGAGGAGGCGGGGGGCAACGCCTGCCCGCCCTTGATTATCGGGGTGGGGATAGGGGGAACATCGGAAAAGGCAATGCTCCTGGCCAAGAAGGCGCTAATGAGAAAGGTGGGCCAGCCCAGCCCCGACCCGGAGGTGGCCAGGCTGGAGAAAGATATTTTAGCCGCGGTAAACGCCCTGGGCATCGGGCCGATGGGCTACGGGGGCAGCACCACCGCTCTGGCCGTCCACGCTTTAGTCATGCCCGCTCATATCGTCAGCCTGCCGGTGGCGGTCAATCTGCAGTGCCACAGCGCCCGCCATAAGGAAGCGGTATTATGAATATAAAATCGCCGATTGAAGAAAAGTTAATCGAAAAGCTGACCGCCGGCACCCGGGTTACTATATCCGGGGTAATCTACACCGCCCGGGACGCCGCCCACCACAGGCTTATCCAGGCGCTGGAGAGAGGGGAAGAGCTGCCCTTCGACCTTAAAGAGCAGACCCTATACTATATGGGGCCGTCCCCGGCCAGAGCCGGGCAGGTTATAGGGGCGGCGGGGCCCACCACCAGCATCCGCATGGATAAATATACCCCGCAGCTCCTCGCCGCCGGCGTCAAAGCCATAATCGGCAAGGGCAGCCGCTCACCGGAAGTCAGGGAGGCCATTAAGAAACATAAAGCCGTCTACCTGGTCACCACCGGCGGCGCCGGTGCGCTGCTGGCTAAAACCATTAAGCGGGTGGAGGTTATCGCCTACGAAGAACTGGGCACCGAGGCCATAATGAGACTGACCGTGGAGAACTTCCCCGCCATCGTCGCCAACGATATCTACGGGGAAGACCTCTTCGAGCAGGGCAAGGCTAAATATAAAAAGACCCGATAGTTAAAGAGGGGGATTAGCCTAGCTTTTAGAGTGTGTTTTACTTCCCACCCTCCCACCCTACAGAAGTGATACTTCTATCAATTTCTTTAAGGGGGGGGCAAAGAAAAACACCTCCCCCCGGTAGGCGGGATGACAATCCTCCTCCCCTGGGGGTGGGGTAAAAAGGGCTTTAGCCCGCTTCCATAAAGGGTGGCGGGCGGGATAAGATATAAAACGGGGGAGGGGAAGAAAAAAATGGACTGTATCTTCTGCAAGATTGCCAGCGGTAAAATCCCCGCCGACATTGTCCACCAAGACGAAGAGATAATCGCCTTCCGCGATATCAAGCCGCTGGCGCCCGTCCACCTGATTATCATCCCCAGAAAGCACATCCCTTCTTTGAACGAGATGAAAGAGGGCGACGCCGCCCTGGTGGGGCGCATGGTGGCCGTTGCCAGTAAGCTGGCCCAAGATGAAGGGATAGCTGAGAAGGGCTACCGGCTGGCCATTAACTGCGGTAAAGAGGGCGGGCAACTGGTGCCCCACATCCATATGCACCTCCTCGGCGGGCGACAGCTTAACGATAAATTAAGTTAAGCATAGATATCAAGCATACCGTCTGGCAAACCTACATACTTCATTGGTTTATACTGGGGTTTATACAGGAGGAAAACTATGGAGTACCTTGCTACAGTGGGGCCGAACTTCCTCTTACGTACTCCGATGCTTGTGGCCTGGCTGGTCGGCATCATCATCTCAGTTCATATGCTGAAAAAAAGGGGCGGAAAAGCCGAGCGTCTGCTCTTAATCGGCTGCAGCCTTATGTTTGCCGAGAACTTTATAAGACCGTTTGAAGGAGCGTTTATATCCTGGTATATTGCCGGACATGGCCCGGGCCTGGAACGCCTTGGCTTAATCCACGGGCTCACCGCAATACCGCTCAGTCTGGTTGGCCTGGCTGGTATTGTCTGTCTGGTACTTGCTTTCTGGACCCGCTGGAAGGGCCAGGGGACAACACAATAAAGACCGGGGCGCCTTAAGGAATTATTCCCCGCAACGCTTAAGGTACAACAGCAGCCCGGCGATGCTCTTGGCGTCAACGATAGCGCCCGAGGCAATAAGCTCCGTAATCTCCGTCAGCGGCTGGCGCACCAGACTGATACTCTCGGTGTCCTCAGCCTGGAGCGGGCTGTGTGCCAAATCTGTAGCCAGATAGAGGTAGAGGTATTCGGTGCAAAAACCCGGGGAGGAGTAAAAGCCGCCCAGTTTTTCCACTTTTTTAGGGAGAAAGCCGGTCTCCTCGCGCATCTCGCGGCGGACCGAGTCCTCCGGGGTCTCGCCAGGGTCAATGCCCCCCGCCGGTATCTCCAAAAGCTCTTTTTCCACCGGCTTACGGAACTGCTTTACCAGCAGAACATTATCCTTATCGTCAACAGCGATTATAGCCACGCAGTCACCGTGCTCAATGACCTCGCGCGTGGTCTGCCGGCCGCCGGCCACCTCAACCGTATCCACCCGCAGCTTTACCGCCCGCCCCTCGTAGATGCGCCGGCTGGACAGCGTCCTCTCCTCAGCCAACCCAGTCTCCCGCAATTTCGCCCGACACCGGCGGCCTGAGGTTATAGGTAAGGGCTACCTCATCGCAGTTGGGGAACTTGGGGCAGCGGTAGCACTCCGTCCAGACCTTCTTGGGCAGATCCATCTTCTCCACCTGGGCAAAGCCGAACTTCTCGAAGAGTGGCGGCTGGTAGGTCAGGCAGAAGACGGTGCCGATACCCAGCTCTTCGGCTTCCTGGAGGCAGGCCTTGAGCAACCGGGCGGCCAGACCCTTGTCCCGGTTAGCCTCGGCCACCGCCAGCGACCTTATCTCAGCCAAGTCCGACCAGAAAACGTGCAGCGAGGCGCAGGCCATCACCTTATCGCCCCCCCTGATGACAAAACAGTCCCGGATGTTCTCGTAGAGCTCGCTCAACGAGCGGGGCAACATCTCGTCCTTGGCGGCAAAGTAATTAATCAAAGCCTGTATCTGGGGGACGTCACTGATTTTAGCTTTTTCTACCTTCAATTTATTTTCCCTTTCAATTTTAGCTCCAGGGAGCCGTAAAAGTCCCCGGAGTGAATTCGTAAGAAACGGGCGGAATTGGCGCTGTGCCGTACGGTGATAACGTCACCGTCAGCCATGGGCAGGTTTATGTGCCCGTCAACGCTCAAGGCCGCCCGGTGGTTGGTGTGCACTTCAAGCCTGACCACCGACGCCGCCGGTAACACCAGCGGGTAGGCCGGGCTGAGGTGGGGCGAGATGGGCACCAGCAGGAAATCGGCGGACCGGGGGTGGAGTATAGGTCCGCCCGCCGCCAGCGAGTAGCCGGTGCTGCCGGTGGCGGTTGCCACGATGACGCCGTCGGCCTTGTAGGTGGTCACCGGCCCGCCGTCAACTTGAGCCTCCACGAAAATCACCCGCGCCACCTCCCCCCTTGCCACCACTACATCGTTTAAGGCGTAGAAGCTCCGGGGGGGCTTATTTCCAGCGGTAAGCTCGGCTTCAAGCATAGCTCGCTCGTCCAGCCAGCCTTTGCCGTCGAGCAGGGCGGGGAGCTGAGCTTTAGCCTCTTCGGCGCTGAGCTCGGTCATAAAGCCCAGCCGCCCCAGATTGACCCCGGTGACGGGGATGGGGGCGGGAACAATCACCTGAGCCGCCCTTAAGATAGTGCCGTCGCCGCCGACGGTAATTATTAAATCGGTGCCATCCAGTTTAGCTTTAGCCTCCTCCCCTTCCCAGGCCGAGCCCAGCCATGCCGATACGCCCCGGGCCGATATAAAAGCCTTAAGCTCTTCGGCCAGGGTGCGGGCGGTGCTAATCATGGGGTGGTATAGAATGCCGACTTTTTTCATCATAAAGAAAACTCCGCTTTTGAGAGCAAGCAAAGTGTAGCACCGCCCCTTTCGGGGTGTCAAGGCGGGGCTACCGTGAAACGGCGTCTCTGATGCGAAGAACGATGCTGCCTACAGCCCCGGTAAGAAAGCCCAGCGGGCAGACGATGACCGCCAGGATAAAGAAGACAGGCTCGTCACCGCCGTTCCAGAAGCCTTCGCCGAAAAAGTGAATAAACAGGCCGTAAACGGCGTTATGCAGCAGGATAAAGACAAAGACCCCGACCGCCGAAGCCGCCGTCAGCAGGAAGAAAGACTTAAGCAACCCGGCTACTTTCTCCCGCAGGGTAAAGACCAACAGAGCTACCGCTAAAAGAAAGCAGACGGCAAAGGGCGCTAAAAACAGCCCGGAGCCACCGAATAAGTCGTTAAGTGGCTCGATTAAAAAGAGGCAGACGACGAAAACGAAAACGGCTATCAGCGCCCAGAAGAGGGGCCAGCTGGCTTTAGCCTTCATTTCTTTTCCCCCTTGCGGCGCTTAGGCAGCGCTGTTTTGCTCAGCCTTTTAACCGTCTTGCTGGAGCGGAAGCGGTTCTGGTTGACAAAGCCCCGGGTGCGGTTCATCGGCTACCCCCTAATAAGGCATCTCCATAGCGTCCAGCGCTTCCGCCGGCAGTATGATGGAGACCGGCTGGTTGTAGTCGTAAGACCTCATGGTCATATTCATATCCATGACCATCTTATCAAAATCGGCCTCGGTGGCGCCGACATCTTCGGGACGCACCTGCATGCGCATGTAAACCTCGCTCTTCAAAACCTGATAGCTATCTTTGGCTATCCACTCCGTAACCTTCATCTCCTCGAAAAGGTTGGCCAGGTCCATCTGGCTGAAATCCACACCCATAGTCGAACTCTGCTGCGCCAGCAGCTCGCGCAACGCCTCCACACTGGGCACTATCTCAAAGGCATAGCAGTCGGTGCCGTCCACCGCCTGGTCGGGCAGAGACTTGGCCTCGACCGCCGTCTTCAGGAAGGCCAGCTGCTGTTCAAGCTGGCTCTGCTGCTCCCACATGCCCGGCATTGCCTCCTGCTTGAACCACTGCTCGCCGAAGTCGGGAATCGCGACGCCGGTGTACATCCAGTCGCCGACCAGGTAAGTCTTGCTGACCATGGTCTGTTCCCCCACCTCCGGTATATCTATGGACATGTTCATCGTCATCTGCATTTCCCGGTTAACCATATCCATAACACCGGTGCCGTCACCGGTCATGGTAATCTCACCCTCCTCAGGGCCGCCGATAATATCCATGGTCATCGCCATATCCATATCCAGCTTAACGGTATCATACTGGGCACTGGCCACGCTTTCGATTATGCGGTCTATCTCGTCCTGGGGGAGTCCTTTATCACAACCCACCAGGGCTAGGGACAGCACCAGCGCCAGGGATAGGGCTAATATTATCCTTACTGCCGACATTTTCCGCCTCCTTTATCTAAAGCTAAAATTCACACCTGAGCTTATAGCTATCATAGCATACCGAGGTTGATTGGTCTAACTTGAGGGAACTGAAAACAAAGCCGCTAGATCGAGGGCGGTACCAAAGGACTATACAAAAGGGGAGGGGCTTGCCCGCTTTTTAGAGGGTGTTTTGTTTCCCACCCTCCCACCCTAAAAGGCTGTGCCTTTAAAATTATCTTGAATGGGGGTGGGGAAAGAAAGTTCTAGAAGCGGAGCTTATGAGGGCGGGAGGGTATGGGAAAAAAGAGAACTGCTAATATTGGGGGTGGGGGCTAAAAAGCGAACATCTGGGCGGCCATCTCGGCCAGCTTCATGACAAAACCGGGAATAATGCCCAGCGCCAGCACACCGATACAGGAGATGGCTAAAGCCACCCTCAGCGCCATTGAGGAAGGCACCTTACTACGGGCGGCGGGCTTGCCCGTCCACATCACCTTGACCACCCGTAGATAGTAGTAGGCCGATATCACGCTGTTGATGACGGCGATAATCACCAGCCAGAGCAGGCCGTTCTGCACCGCCCCGCTGAAGATATAGAACTTAGCCATAAAGCCGGCGGCGGGGGGCATACCAATAAGGGAAATCAGGCAGAGAGTCAGGGCCAGAGCTAAGACCGGCGCCCGCTTAATCATGCCCGAATAGTCCTGAATCAGGTCGCTGTCAAGCTTGTTGGAGATGGCGATAATGGCGATAAAAGCGCCCAGATTGGTCAGGGCGTAGCTGGCCAGGAAGAAGAGCAGGCCGCTGCGGCCGGCGATATCGCCCGCCGAAGCCAGGCCCACCGTAGCCAGCCCCACCATGAGATAGCCCGCCTGGGCGATGCTGGAGTAACCGAGCATGCGCTTGATGTTGGTCTGGGGGAGGGCGATAACGTTGCCCAGCGTCATGCCGACGGCGGCCAGTATGGCGAAGAGCATGCCCCAGTCCAGGCTGAGCCAGGTGGGGAGGCCGAAGGCCGAGTAAAATACCCTTAATATTACGGCAAAGCCAGCCGCCTTGCTGGCTACCGACAGATAGGCGGTGATGGGGGTGGGGGCACCTTCATAGACATCGGGGACCCACATGTGGAAGGGGACGGCAGCAATCTTAAAGCCGAAGCCGGCCACCATTAATACTATTCCGGCAATCAGCCCGGGGCTAGCCAGCACCCCGGCTAACGACATACCCTGAATGGCCGCGGCAATCTCGCCCAACTGGGTCCGGCCGGTAAAGCCGAAAATAAGCGCCATGCCGAAGAGCAGCACCGCCGAGGCCACCGCCCCCAGCAATAGGTATTTGAGGGAAGCTTCGGTGGATTTGGGGTCTTTAAGAAAGCCGACCAGAATATACAGAGAAATGCTGGTCAATTCTAAAGCCAGGTAGATTGAGATTAATTCGGAGGTGGCCGCCATCAGCATCATGCCCAGCGCCGAAAGCAGCACCAGGGCGTAGTACTCACCCTGGAAGCGGCGGAATTTAGCCACATAGTCCGCCGAGGCCAGAATGACCAGGGCAGCGATAACCAGGAATAATAATTTAAAGAAGAGGGCGAAGCTGTCCACCGCCAGCGTGTTGAAGAAGATGAGGGCCGGCGGGAGGCTGCTGCCCCACATGCCCAGAGTCATACCAGCCGCCACCAGCAGTCCGGCGATGCTCACCGCCGCCAGCACCAGCTTCTGCTTAACGAAAAGGTCGAGCAGAATAACCACCACGGCGGTGACCGCCAGGGTCAACTCCGGCAAAAACAGCGGTATAAACATCGCTTGACTGACCATCGCTTAGCTGCTTTTCACTCCTTTAACCACCTAATAACCCCATTACGGGCATAACGCCCGCCTTGATGACATCGGTTAGAATTGCCGGGTAGATGCCCACCCCCATAATCACTGCCACGAAAACGAACATATAGACCCGCTCCAGGATATCGGCGTCTTTGACCTTGTTGAACTTATCCTGCGGGGGGCCGTAGAAGACGCGCTGCAGCATCCAGAGGATATAGCCGGCGGTAAGGACAATGCCCAGCACCCCCAGAATAGTCCAGAGCTTGATGCCGGCCACGGCGGCGCTGGTGAAGCTGCCGACAAATACCAGGAACTCGGCGGCAAAGCCGCTGGTGGTGGGCAGACCTAAAGAGGCCAACCCGGCCACCGAGAAGACGACGGCGATAACCGGCATCTGCCGGGCCAGTCCGCCCAGCTTTCTTAAGTCTCTTTCTTTAGAGTTGTGCATCACCAGGCCGGCCATGGCAAAGAGGAGGCCGGTGATGATGCCGTGGCTGAACATCTGCATGGTGGCCCCCACCAGGCTCACCTGGCTCAAGGCAAAGATGCCCAGCAGGACATAGCCCATGTGGGAGACGCTACTGTAAGCAATCATCCGCTTTAAATCAGTCTGGCGCAGGGTGATAGCCGCCCCGTAGAGGACGTTGACCACCGCCAGTATTATTAAAATTATGGCAAACTCCCGGGCGACATCGGGGAAGATGCTGACGACGCGAATCATGCCGTAGCCGCCCATCTTGAGCAGCGCCCCGGCCAGCACCACGCTCACCGCCGTCGGGGCGTCGGTATGGGCGTCGGGAAGCCAGGTGTGCAGCGGGAACACCGGCAGTTTAACAGCGAAGCCGATGAGCAGCAGCCAGAAGATAGCCGCCACCGGCATCACCGACTGAACCATAGCCATACCGCCCTGGGCTATGTCCACCATGCTCAGACTGCCTGTGGCAAAGTAGAGGCTCAAGATACCGGCCAGCATGAAGGCGCTGCCGAACAGAGTATATATCACGTACTTGATGGCCGAGTACTCTTTTCGCCCGGTGCCCCAGATGGAGATTAAGAAGTACATGGGGATGACCTCTATCTCCCAGAAGAGGAAGAACAGAAGCAGGTCCAGCGAGCAGAAGACGCCCAGGATGCTGGCCTCCAGCAGCAGCAGCCAGGCGAAGTACTCTTTAGGTCTTAAATCAATCTTCCACGAGATTAAGACCACTATAAAGCCGAGCAGGGCCATCAGTATCACCAGGGGCAGGCTGATGCCGTCAACGCCGAGGTGGTAGTGGGCGTTGATGGCCGGAATCCAGGAGAGCTTTTCTTCGAACTGTATCGCTCCCGAGGCGCGGTCAAAGATGGCGAAGAGATAGATGGACAAAGCCAGCGGCACAAAGGTAAATATGGCCGACAGCCACTTGATTACCCGTCCCGATAGCCCGGGGATGAAGGCGATTATAACCGCCCCCAGCGCCGGCAGGAAGACTATTAATGTCAGGTAGTTAAAATCCACCTAGCTAACCCCCGTCGGATTTATTAAATTCATCACCTTTATTTGCCTACCAACCCTCTCCCTTTATCCCCCTCCCTTACAAGGGAGGGGGAGGGTTTCTTTTTTGAGAGGGGTTTAACCCCTCTTTGACTCCCCGTCAGGTTGAACCCCTTTAACCGAATAAATAGAAACAGGCGATAATGACGATAACACCGATGCCGATAAACAGCCCGTACAGCTGCAGCTGGCCGCTGTGCGCCTTCCTGACAGCCCTGCCGCCGGCCATCACTCCTTTAGCCAGGCCGTTGACGGCGCCGTCGACGCCGTAGCTGTCCAACGCCTGGAAAGCGGCGAATAATCCTTTAATCAGCGCCAGCTTGACGATTACATTCTCGTAGAGCTCGTCGAGCCAGTACTTGTGCAAAAACAGGGTATAAAGGGACTTGAACATAGCCCCGATTCTCTCCGCCGAAAGCCATTTGGCGCTGTAGATAGCGTAGGCCAGTAGAATACCCAGCCCGGCCAGTATCAGGGAAATCCAGGGCAGGGCGTGGGTTAATATGCCGAAAAAGCCCGCGGCGAAGCTGTGAGTCTCGCCGTGACCGAAAAGGGCGCCGAAGTCGCCGGTGACGTTCCAGAGGCCGGAGACCACCGCCAGCACCGCCAGCACCACCATCGGCATGACCATCACCGCCGGTGATTCGTGGGGCTTGCCGTGACCCTCCTCACCGCCGCGGTAGTCACCGCCGAAGGTCATAAAGACCACCCGGAACATGTAGAAGGCGGTCATAAAGACGGTTATCATAGCTAAATAAAATAATATCGGTTGGGCCTGAAGCGCCGAGGCCAGAATCTCGTCCTTGCTCCAGAAGCCGGAAAGCGGCCAGATGCCGGCGATGCTAATCGAGGCGATAAGAAAGGTGGCATAGGTCCAGGGCATGAACTTGCGCAGGCCGCCCATCTGGCGCATATCAAAAGTGCCGGTGGCGTGGTTGACGCTGCCGGCGCCCAAAAAGAGCAGAGCCTTGAAGAAAGCGTGGTTAAAGAGGTGGAAGATACCGATAACCACCCCACCCGTCCCCAGCCCCAGCATCATGTAGCCCAGCTGGCTGATAGTGGAGTAAGCCAGCACGCGTTTAATATCGGTCATCACCAAGCCCATAGTGGCGGCGAAGATGGCGGTAAAGCCGCCGATAACGGCCACCGTGGTCGTAGCCTCCATGGAGTGGGCGAAAAGCGGGTAGGTGCGCGCCACCAGAAAGACGCCGGCGGCGACCATCGTTGCCGCATGGATGAGGGCGCTGACCGGGGTGGGGCCTTCCATGGCGTCGGGGAGCCAGACGTGCAGCGGAAACTGGGCCGACTTACCGGCCGCCCCGGCGAAGATGCCGATGGCCGCCCAGGTTAAAACGGTACCGCCCAGAGTCCCGGCTATGGCCAGGGAATGAAGCTGGACGATGTCAAAGGTGCCGGTATTGAAATACAAAAGTAAAATTGCCGCCAGGAAACCGAAGTCGCCCAGGCGGGTGACGATAAAGGCCTTCTTGGCGGCGTCGGCAGCCGACTTCTTGTGGAACCAGAAGCCGATTAAAAGATAAGAACACAGGCCGACCATCTCCCAGAAGACATAGACGAAGAGGAGGCTATCGGCCAGAACCAGCCCCAGCATCGAGGCGGTAAAGAGCGACATGGCGGCGTAGTAGCGGTGGTAGCCGGGGTCTCCCTTCATATAGCCCTGCGAGTAAATCTGCACCATCAGGCTGACTATAGTGACCACCAGCAGCATCACCGCCGTCAGCGAGTCCATTATCAGCCCCAGGTGAATGGTCAGGCCGCCTTCGATGACCACCCAGTTGATATCGGGGATGGGCAGCGTATGGCCGGGGGCGGCCATTACTTCAAATAATGCCCAGACCGACAGCCCCAGCGAGCCGAGCAGGGCTAAAATGGTTATATAGCCCCCCAGCTTGGGCCGGTTGTTGAGGAAGGGCCGGAAAAAGAGCGTTATGATGCCAAAGGAGAACAGTGGCAGCAGGAATATAAGCCAGACCATGAAACTCGGCATTACAGCTTCCTCAAGACCTCCTGTATGATGTGCTCCTTATCCTGGGGGACTAAAACGGCGTAGGTTGCCATCTCCCGGTCCACCGGCTCGCCGGCGGCTGGGAGAAGGCGGGCCGGTATCCCTTCGCCCTCGAAGAGCTCCTTCCACATTTCGGCCATCATCAGGCTATGCGCTTTTTTGACTTCTACCCACATTTACTTCAACCCTATCCCCTTTGAGCACCCAGTAAAATCTATGATTTTCCTGGGAACCCGCTTTAGTTTTGGTTAACCCTATCCCCTTTGTCCCCTTCCCCTTAGTAAGGGGAAGGGGAAGAGTTTTTGGGAGAGGGGCTTCGCCCCTCTTGAACTCCCTATAAGACTATTAAGCTAAAGCTGCGCCAGCACGGCGTCGCCGAGATAGAAGGGCCAGACGACGATGCCCAGGATAATCTTCCACCAGACCAAGTTGGCAAAGCCGATGGTAAACAGCCAGCCCATGAACCAGATGAATGCGGCCAGAGAACCCCCCGTATTCTTGCTCATAGTTTTGCCTCCTTTACCACTTCATTAAATCTATTTTAGTGGCGTCTATGGTCTGGCGGTGGCGGTAGATAGCGATGATTATGGCCAGCCCGACGGCAACCTCGGCGGCCGCCACCACCATAATAAAAATAGCGAAAACCTGCCCCGTCAGCGCCAGGGGTACGATATAGCGGGAGAAGGCCACCATGGCGATATTGACCGCATTGAGCATTAATTCTATCGACATCAGGATTATAATAGCGTTGCGCTTGGCCAGGGCGCCGTAAAGCCCGATAGAGAACAGCACCGCCGATAGTATTAAATAGTGCTCCAGGCCTACCATGTTTACTTCTCCCTCACCAGAACGATAGCTCCTATAATCGCCGCCAGCAATAAAACCGGGGCAATCTCCACGGGCAGGATAAAACCGCCCTGGCCGAAGAGCAGACCGGCGATGGCCGGGGTGGTCGGCTCCAGGGGCGGGGTGGATGATACCTGCCAGGGGGTGTTGAGCAGGGCAAAGGCGATGCCGATAAAGAACAATACGGCGACAAAGAAGGCGGGGAGGCGGAAACGGTTGGACGGGCTGCCCCGCTGGACTTCTCTAGTCAGCATAATGGCTAAAATAATCAGCACCGATATGGCGCCGACATAGATTAAAATCTGCACCGCCGCCAGGAAATCGGCGCTCAGGGTGAGATAGAGCCCGGCTACCATCAGGAAACAGAGAATCAGCGACAGGGCGGCCCGGAAAACATCGCGCACCAGGACTACCGAAAGCGCCGCCAGCACCGCTATCGAGGCTAAAACCCAGAAGGCAACGCTAGCGCCCATCCCGTTTCCCCCTGTCGTTATTCACCAGCAGACTCTGTTTGGGCAGCCCGGCGGCGCGCCCGGGGTAGAAATAGCCGCTGACCTTTCGCTCCGGTGTTTCCGTCATCTTTTCCTTGCTCTGAACCAGGTCATTTCGGCGGTACTGGGCGCGCTCGTAGTCGTAGCTCAGGAACAGGGCCTCGTAGGGGCAGGCCTCGACACAGAGACCGCAGAAGATGCAGTAGCCGGTATCGACTTCGTATTTCTGGACTTCATACTTGTTGTCCACCAGATTGGTCGAGGTGCTGATATGAATGGCGCCGATGTGGCAGGCCTTGGCGCAGGTGCCGCAGCCGGTGCACTTATCTTTATCCCAGATAAGCTCGTTGCCCCGGACACGGCGCGAGGGGTTGAGCCGCTGCTCCGGGTACTGGGTAGTTATCGGACGCCGCAGCAGGTGCCTTATCGTCACCGATAAACCCTTGGCGATGCCTAGCCCATAACGTTCAAACTTCAACTTTACCCCAGCCTAACTTAAAGAATTTCGACCACAAAATCACCAGAACTATGGCAATAGCGATATTAACCGGGACGAATATCCAGAGCGAAGCCGCCGGCCAGATTAAAATCTCGGCGGCGGTGATGAGCAGATTTAATAACGCCAGCGGGAAGAGGAACTTCCAGGCCAGCGCCATCAGCTGGTCTATGCGGAGACGGGGCACGGTGGTCCTTATCCAGACGATAACGAAGAAGATTATAACGACCTTGCCCACGAACCAGAGCCAGGGGGGCAGCAGCGGGCCCCGCCAGCCACCCAGGAAGACGGTAGTGACAATGGCTGAAATAGCCAGGGCCTCGGCGTACTCCGCCAGAAAGAACAGGCCGAACTTCATCCCCGAATATTCGGTCATGTAACCGGCCACAAGCTCGGAGTCGGCCTCGGTGAGGTCAAAGGGGGCGCGGTTGATTTCGGCCAGGGCGCCGGTGAAGAAGAGCAGAAAGCCCAGCGGCTGGAGCAGGATGAATGGAATATCCTGGGCCGCCACTATCTGCTGCATGGATAGTGAACCGGCCAGCAATATAACGCCGACCAGGGATAAGACCACCGGTATCTCGTAGCTGACCACCGAGGCCACCTGGCGCATGGCGCCCAGCGTGGAATATTTATTGTTAGAGCTCCAGCCGGCCATGAAGATGCCCACTACCGTAACCGAGCTGATGGCCACGACATATAAAATACCGATATTGAGGTCGGCCAGCAAGGCCCCACCCCAGAAGGGCACCACCGCGAAAATAAGCATCGCCGGCACGAAGGCCACCACCGGCGCCAGCCAGTGGACCAGCTTATCGGCCTTAGCCGGAATTATGTCTTCTTTAATTAATATCTTCAGGGCATCGGCCGCCGGCTGGAAAAGGCCGAAGGGGCCGGCCCGGTTGGGGCCAAGGCGCGCCTGCATCACCGCCATCGCCCGCCGTTCGAACCAGATAAACATCAGGACCATCAGCAGTATGAAAACCAGGATGATAACGGAGAAGATAGCCCAGTGCGCCCAGAAGTTGCCGGGCCAGTTGGGGGGTAACATCTGCATGGCCATTACCTGTCCACCTCGCCCATGCAGATATCAATG
>Ga0307421_1000286_pt1 | contig 33227 bp, 29 predicted proteins | sample SalMarWE160270MG_FD_202163 | JGI IMG/M metagenome (GOLD analysis project Ga0307421, IMG submission 202163) | Salt marsh sediment microbial communities from the Plum Island Ecosystem LTER, Massachusetts, United States - WE1602-70 | ecosystem: Environmental > Aquatic > Marine > Intertidal zone >... | reverse complement strand
TTTGACCGGTATTCCGCAACCTTCTCTTTATTGCCCATAAGCCGGTATGTATTATACAGATCATAGTAAACAGCCAGTTTTTGTTCCGTTTCAGGATAACGCCTTAGCAGTTCTTCATAGGCGTCAACCGCTTTGGGATAATCTTTCAGCTCGTTTTTATATATATCTCCCATATTTCGTAATGCCCGTTCAATAAGTTTATGTGATGCCGCCATAGCCGAATCCGAAAAGGGAATATCTTTAAGATAAAATTCTCTTGATTTGGTGTCGTTTACCATTACCTGTTGATCTGCTTCACCCGTTACAAGCTCGGCTTCAGGTGAACTGACAAAATCCGTCGAAATGGTTTTCTTATTTGATCTGCGCCAGTTATCCTCAAGTTTACGGTTACCCCAAATGGCAACAAATTCTTTTTTCCCAAGATTCTTAGCCGAAGGATTGTAAAAATACCAGTTTGATCCGGCTATCGGATCCTGTATATTCATTGCATTATAGCGGGACATGGACTGTGCATATTGCGCATCCATCATTCTTTCCTGTTCCAGCCTCCGCTGCTCCTGTCCATCTGCCCGTATCTTTTCAATAATGTTATCTATATGCTCGAGCATCCGGGCAGAATCAAGCCGTGCAAGCTGCTGGACCGAATCCTGTAACTCAACGGTATGAATATCATTAACAAGGGAAGTAAGGCTGGTTGATTTGGCAAAGATCATGTCATAGCCCGGGTAATCCATATCTATTATAGAAACAGCACTGTCATAATAAGCCTGGGCTTTCATATAATCAGGCTGTTCATAATAAAGATCGGCCAGCGAAAGATATGTCCGTGTTTTCTGGTCTGTATTTGTTGTGCTCATCTCCGAAGATTTTTTAAACCTCCTTATCGCTTCTTCAATATCTCCCGCCTTCAGGGCCACATTACCCAGTGCATAATAGATCTGATCCCTGTATTCAATATTTTTATCATCCTTTAGCATCTTTTCAAGCTCGTTCTCAATTTCTTTACGTGACCCGAATCCTTTTTGGTAAGCCATAGCACGATTTATCCTGGCATGGAAAGTCATTTCATAGGGCGGGTTCATTTTAATTACATCCCTGTAAAGTTCTGAAGCTGTTGCAGAATTGCCCGTTTTTTCATAAAGTTGTGCAAGTATATAAGTGTACTTTATCTTTCTTGCCCTTCCTGAAACCTCATCCCTTGCTATTGTCAAAGGCTCGATAGCCAGTCTGATACTATCATGTTTAATATAAAAATCAGCAATAGTGGCATACAGGGAAGCCTTTAAATGTTTAGGCAGATCCTGCTCATCCCTGAGTTCGAATAAGGTAGCTTCCGCATTTTTCACTTCTCCGGTTTCAACGTATGTTTTTGCCAGCCATAATTTAACATCATAAATTACAGGTTCACCCTTAAATTCGCTTAACATGAATATAAAAGTCTCTGTAGCCTGAAAAAATTCATGACGGTAAAAATGGGCCTTCCCCATTAATAAATATGCTTTATCTACATATTTGTTATACTCATTCTTACTGTAGAATTCTTTATCGCTGGGTGACAATTCCTTATCGTCATCATATTCGGGTTTTACCTTGATAGAGTGAAGCTGGATAACTTTTGTGCATTTTTTTATGGTCCTGTCCATATCGGAAAATACCTTTTGGACAAGATTTTCATCTGTATAATTAAATACCGGCAACAGCCCGGTGTAATCGTATTCATAACTGTTATCAAGTGCCCTTACTCCTTTTTCAAAGCTTTCCCGGCCATTGAATAATATATTATATCTGGCTGTTATATTATGGTAAGTACGGGTAATAAATGTATTTTTTTGTGTAGTGCATGACCACAAAATAATTCCCGAAAACAAAACAATTATATATATATTCGACCTCTTCAAAAAACTACCGGATTTAAACAATTTGTTATTATAACTACAAAAACATCTACATATTTTGTGTCATTCCAATTTTATTAACGGACTTATACCTACAATCAGGCTAATAAATGACATGCAAAATTATACAATTTTGACCATTATACCTTAAATAGTGTCTGTCCATAAAGTCCCATTTGCCGCGTTACACTTGTCCGAAAATTGCTCATTTACGACTAGTAAACTCCGCGTTTTCGGACCGCGCGAGCCTTGCAAATGGAACCTTCTGAACAGACACATGACCGTTTAAACATTTTGACTACTTTATAGACGTATACTAAATAGAGTTTGTCAATAAACTCAATAGTGTTTGTTCAGAATGTTCGAGATCAAGGCGCGCAAAAATTTTAAACCGCAGTATACTAGTGTATTCGAGGATTTAAAATTTTGGCAGCAACGCGGATATCGGACATTATGGACAGACACTAAATAATCTTTCAAAGGAAATAAATTAACATCATTGCTGCAACACATAACATCCTACCTTTTCGGGGTGGTCCGTCACAAGTTGCTTTGAATGCAGATGTCTGATCATCCGAAGCATGATGAAATCACCTGCTGCCGACCAGGTAAACAGGAAACCAAAAAATACCCATTCCACATCACCTGTTACCAAACCAGCTAATCCAGGAATAATTCCGAGCAAAACACCCGGCAAAAGAATACCCGTGCGATAGGTCATTACAGTGACCGGAATTTTCAAATGTGCATAAGGAGTTAAATATTTCCATAGTATGCCAAATGAAACCGCCTTAAATCCCTTGCGTGCAAGTATCATCCATCCCAGTCCGTGTAAAAGCTCATGCAATATGATACCTGCAATCAATACAAAAAGATATACAAAAATTTTGGAGGTGATAAACTGAAGTGCATACCGGATACCACTTTCATGAAAAGCCGAAAACAGTTCCTTCATTTTATGCATGAAATCATCTCCCCAGAATATGGCGAATGGAAAGAAAAAAAGAATAAACACGGGTACAAGGAACCTCATCGACAAAACATAGATCCTTTCCGTTGATATCGATATCTCCTGTTTACTTTGAGAATTGGTATTCTTCGGGTCAGTCATTCAGGGCAACAAGCTCCTTTAATTCGGGAACCTCTTTCCTTATCGCTGTTTCGATCCCTGCTTTCAGTGTCATCTTACTAAAAGGACAACCATCGCAGGCTCCCAGAAGTTTTACTTTTACAACCAGTTCATCTGTTACTTCAATAAGTTCAACATCACCTCCGTCTGCCACCAGGTATGGCCTAACCTTCATTATCGCTTTGTTGATCCTTTCAATAACTTCATCTTTCCCCGTTTTGTTCATATTATTTTTTTGGTTTAATTATTGATTCTTGGAATCATTTTTTGTTTTTGTGATCTCAACTTTTTCGGTTGGCGGACCTTCGGTATTACGTTTGGCTAATTGTGAATCAAGATTTCTGGCAATATTTGCAAACGCATCACTTACCACATTCTTTTTCAACACAATCGGCTCACCTTCATCTCCGCTCTCCCGTATACCCTGAACAATCGGTATCTGTCCAAGCAGAGGTATACCGTATTCATCAGCCACCTTCCTGCATCCTTCCTTCCCGAAAATATAATATTTGTTTTCCGGCAATTCTTCAGGAGTAAACCATGACATGTTTTCAATGAGCCCCAGCACCGGCACATTAATGTTTTTATTCCGGAACATGCTAATACCTTTTATTGCATCGGCCAGAGCTACAGGCTGCGGTGTGCTTACAATTACAACTCCGGTAACAGCAACAGTTTGTACAAGCGTGAGATGAATATCACTGGTACCCGGAGGCAGATCAACAAACATATAGTCAAGTTCACCCCATTTGGTATCCTTCATCAACTGTTTCAATGCATTGGATGCCATTGGCCCTCTCCATACGGTGGCATCGGCAGGATTGATAAAAAATCCTATCGACAATACTTTTAATCCGTAGCGTTCAATTGGTATCAATAAATCTTTTCCGTCAACCTGCTGCACATAGGGCCTTTCACTTTCGGCTTTTAACATTTTCGGAATCGAGGGGCCAAAAATATCAGCATCTACAAGCCCGACCTTAAAACCTGACTGTGCAAAAGAAACTGCAAGGTTTGCTGCCACAGTGGATTTCCCAACGCCTCCCTTACCCGAAGCAACTGCAATGATGTTTTTCACGCCGGGCAATATACCCTTATCCTGCTGATCCCCGGTTGATTTTGTCATACTTTTCACCTCAATATCAACTTTTATATCATTACTTAATTCAGAATGAATTGCATTGAGTGCCGCCTTTTTTATTGACGACTTCAAGGGCTCATTCCCACCGGGAAATAATAATGTAAAACGGATCCTGTCTGCATTGATTTCCAGATCCTTTACAATATCCATTTCAACAATGCTTTTTTTGGCAACGGGATGGATTATTTTTCTTAATACTTCTTTTACTTGTTCTTCAGTATATCGCATCTTGTATTTATATTAATTTTAACAAAAAAACAAAGTTAAGGATTATTTCAGAATATCTTATAGCTATTTAGTGTCTGCCCCGGCTATTGTATAGAATAATATTTTTTAATATGCATACCCGCAGGCCTGGGTTTCGAACTGCCCGCGTGGCAGTTCGACCTACTTTTTGGCTGCCACCCAAAAAGTAGGCAAAAAGGTCACCGTTCCATTAAAATCGCTTGATTTGCCACGGAAGGTTTTCTCCCCGCGGAACCCAAACTCACTCCTCCTTCGTCGTCGCTCGGACAGGGTTCCTCCAGGACCTCCGCGACGAAAACCTTCCTTGAAATCGTACGCGATTTTTCTGAGACGGATCCCGCTACTACAAAACTATATACTAATTTCAATGAAGGTGGGCTTTGCTGAACATCGTATCCCTTCTGCATAGTAATGCTTGAAATAGAAAATATAAGTCCTTACGGGATTATCCTTTTCAAATAAACTATTACAAGAAAGGGACCCAGCCTTCAGGATTTTCCGTTAAGAAAAATCCTGTCAGCGGCAACATTTCTTTGTTTACTTTCTTTTTGCTGTTGAACTTAGCCGAAGGCGATCTCACGACCCGGCAGGGGAGTAAAAGAAAGTAATTCGAACCGCTTGGGGAGCGGTTCGAAACATTTGGCCCTTTGATGGCATATATAATAACAATGCTATTCTATATAAGAGCCTCTGTCCGGGCAATGCCATATGCAGGTTATTTTAATTCTTCATTAGGGTCCCAAAACAAAGCCTGAAAATCAGGAACCTGATCGTTCACTACTCTTACTCCTTCGTTTTCCAGCAATTCCTGCATCATATTTTCATGTCTGAAATGATGCTTTCCGGTTAAACATCCATTTCTGTTAATAACACGATGAGCAGGTATAAATTCGCCAGATGAATGAGACTGATTAAGAGCCCAGCCCACCATCCGGGCAGCCTGTGGAGATCCGATATAACGGGCTATAGCACCATAAGTAGTAATCCTGCCACTGGGAATACACCTGGTTACCCTGTAAACACGCTCAAAAAAACTTTCATCATCCATCTGCCTATGGTTCGATTATCTGATCGGCTTGTCCGAGCCTGAATCCAAGATAAGAGATCGGGAGGCCTTGTTCAAGAAATTGCTTTTCATAATAGGTTTTTATATTCAGGACAGGATCTGCTGTTTTTTCTTTATATAAATTTTCATATACCTCTTCAGCCAATAAATTATTTTTATCTATGAGTTCCAATGTATATCGAAACAACATTTCGTTATCGGTTTTAAGGTGAATCTTCCCCCGGGGAGCTAAAAACAACTTATAAGAATTCAGGAACCGGCTTGAAGATAGCCTTTTTTTTGGCTTCTTGGGTTGAGGATCAGGGAAGGTAAGCCATATTTCATTCACCTCACCCGTATCGAAAAAAGAATTTATCAGTTCAATTCTTGTACGTAAAAAAACAACATTTTCAATGCCCTCTTCCAATGCAGTTTTTGCACCGCGCCACATTCTGGCTCCCTTAATATCAATCCCCACAAAATTCAGTCGCGGGAACATACGTGCCAGCCCTACAGTATATTCACCTTTACCGCATCCGAGTTCAAGTATGAGCGGCTGTGAATTCCGGAAACAAACTTTCCTCCATTGCCCTTTAAGCCTGTGATCTTTACCAAATACTTCTTCAAAGGATGGCTGGATAACATTTGAAAATGTATCCATTTCCGCGAAACGTGTCAGCTTATTTTTTGTCACAATTAACACATTCTATTTTGCGCGGGCAACACGTAGTCCGATATCATATATCTCATGCAGGTGTTCAGTTCTCATTGCCTGTTGTATCCCAAATGTATATATTCCCCGGTAAGGAAACCGGATGTTTGTTTTATAAGGAACCTGATGCGTCCATATATCACCTATACCCCTGCCCAGCCACTTACCATGCCGGTCGGCCAGCGGGATCTCCAGGGTATCGGTAAGAATATTTCCATTGGGGGCATGAGTTGTAATAAAAACAAACAAATTGCTGTATTTATATTTTCCCGAATTCCGAATATTCAGAAAAACATCATGTGCCTGTACAGTATCCATAACAGGAACATCATAACTGATAATATTTTCACTGTCCCATACAGCGTTGGCAATTTCTGTATTTTTTTCAAATACACGTTTGTTGTCGCAACCATTAATAAACAGTAAAAGACAAACTGCAGGAATAATTTTATTTACCATGTTTATTCTTTCTCCTTTTCTTATGTCTTTTTTCTTTTGCTGAAGATTGGGGACCTTCATCAAATCTTGACAGCGACTCTTCTTCATCAAGCGCATTCTGGTAATCTATTACTGATGCCATTGATGATTCTTCGACTCCCATCAATTTTTCAACAACCTCGCCTTTTTTATTCTTACTGATAATTTCATTTACAGTATCAATAGTCATGCAGGTTAGACCTTCCGCCGATTCCCTGCTGTAAGAATACCACATTAAACGTTTAAAAACATCGGTTTTTTGATGATACGCTTTACCCTTCTTTGTTTCCAGTGCAATAGAAGTATCCGGAAAATCTTTCTGGGCATCCAGGTATGCATCCAGTTCATAATTAAGGCAACATTTCAGTTTCCCGCACTGACCGGCAAGCTTTTGCGGATTAAGGGATACTTCCTGATACCTCGCGGCATTAGTAGTAACAGAAACAAAATTAGTGATCCATGAAGAACAGCATAATTCTCTTCCGCAGGTACCTATGCCTCCTATCCTGCCTGCCTCCTGGCGTGCCCCGATTTGTTTCATCTCAATTCTTACCTTAAACTGATCGGCAAGAACCTTTATCAATTCACGAAAATCAACCCGGTCATCAGCAATATAATAAAAAATTGCTTTCGTCTTATCACCCTGGTATTCCACATCACCTATCTTCATCTCAAGCCCAAGATCATCAGATATCTTTCTGGCTTTAAGCATAGTTTCATTTTCAAGTTCAATAGCTTCCTTCCACTTCTGAATATCAACCTGCTTGGCTTTACGATATACTTTTTTCGGTTCTTCCCTTTGATTTCCGGCAATAAATGGTTTATAACGCTGGTTGACAATTTCTCCCGTAAGCACAACAATTCCTATATCATGCCCGGGGGTAGCCTCAACAGCGATCACATCGCCCTTGCTCAGGCGGATCTTGTTGGTGTTCTGATAATAACCTTTCCTCGTATTTTTAAATCTTACTTCAACTATATCATTAGAAGCACAGCAGTCAGAAATATCATGCAGCCAGTCATAACTATCCAGCTTATGGCATCCGCTGTTACATATTGTCTCGCCACTTTTCTTATTTATGCGGCATCCTCTTCCTATATATTCCTCATTTTCCATACTATTTGATTATGCTGTTGATTTATATCCGCAACTACAAAAATAATAAAAATTAAGGTCCTATTAATTTTACCAGCCGTAAGGTAAAATCAAGAAATATGATCCTGCCGTTCCCGTTTTGTTCAATATGCCTGTATGCCCGGTTGATCTCATCAGATATGGAGATAACATTTCCCCCGTTGATAAAAGGATGAAACCTGTCTGAAAAATTATATTCTTCGCGGCTTAAAAACACCAGCTCCGGATTATTGAAATTCATTATAAAATTCTCCCTGATCATATGAATGGCAAAATCAAAAAAATCTTTCTGTTTTTCACGCCCCAGTGCAGCCATTTCCTCAGCCCAGGTTATAAGGCCCGGAATTTTGTTCTTATAACAAAGTCGTGTTAATTTGGTAAACATGTCCAGATTATATTCATTATCAGCACTTTTATTTATCGCATCAACAGCCCGGATATAATTACCATTCGCCAAATGTACAATAAATGTTAATTCCTTATCGGTTAAATTGTATTGCTTTTTAAGTGCCATGTGTAACTCGTCTGAATCGATCTTTGGCACTTTTATAATTTGTGTCCGCGACAATATTGTGGGCAGGATCTGATCTGTACTTTCACTTATTAACAAAAAAAGTGTTTTCTCCGGTGGCTCTTCGATCATCTTAAGCAGTTTATTGGCAGCATGAGGATTCATTTTTTCGGGAAGCCAGATTATCAGTATTTTGTATTCTGATTCATACGGTTTATAAGATAATTTTCTTATGATTGACTCACTTTCAAATTTACTTATAAGCCCCTGTTTGTTTTCCACCTCAATGTGTTCATACCACATCTGTGAATTTCGATAAGGATTCTCAAGCAAAAAACTTCTCCATTCTTCTATAAAATCATCACTGACAGGATTTTTAGCAATTTTTTTATTGGTATTTACAGGAAATACAAAATGAAGGTCCGGATGAATCAGCTTTTGAAATTTATTACAGGCCGGGCATTGACCACAGGCATCATCCGTCAATCTGCCGGTACATGACAGATATTGTGCATAAGCAACAGCCAAAGCCAGTTTACCCGAACCTTCCGGCCCTGTGAACAATTGGGCATGACTCACCCTCTGATCCTTCACCGACCGGATAAGCTGATCCTTTATTTTTTTTTGTCCTATTATTTCACTAAATAACATATCAAAGTTTTCCCGGCTACAATTATTAATAATTTGATCTATTGATCCTTGCCGGCATTATTGATTTAACCGGGCTAAAGGTTCAGCTTTCCAGGCCTTCCATCTGCCTTAAGCCTGAAGCATATATATTGAAGGCTTGTTATTTTATTTTGGGCAAAGTTAAATAAAAATAGTTTTTTACCTTTGCACAACAAAAATTTCCGGAAAGAATCCGTAAACAATAAAAACACAATTATGCAAACAATTGATAATTATAATTTTTCAGGAAAGAAAGCCATTGTAAGGGTAGATTTTAATGTCCCGCTGAACGATAAGTTTGAAGTGACTGACAATAACCGTATCAGGGGTGCACTGCCAACGATAAAAAAAATAATTGGTGACGGGGGCTCTGCAGTTTTGATGTCTCATCTAGGGAGGCCTAAGGAAGGACCGGAGGAAAAATTTTCACTTAAACATGTGGTCCCCGAACTGGAAAAATTAACAGGCACGAAAGTCAGTTTTGCAAATGATTGTATAGGCGATGCAACACTGGAAAAAAAGAAAAACCTTAAGCCGGGAGAAATTCTCGTACTTGAAAATTTACGTTTCTACAAAGAGGAAACCAAGGGTGACGGGGAATTTTCGAAGAAGCTTGCCGAAGGTACAGATGTATATGTAAATGACGCCTTTGGAACAGCTCATCGTGCACATGCTTCAACAACCATTATCGCACGATACTTTGATGAAGATAAAAAGATGTTCGGGTTTCTGATCGATAGCGAGCTTAAAAGTATGGACAAGGTCGTTCACCGCTCCGAGAAACCCTTTACAGCTATAATGGGCGGAGCTAAAGTATCGGATAAGATACAGGTAATCGAAAACCTGTTGCCCAAAATAGAAAACCTTTTGATTGGCGGTGGCATGACCTATACCTTTATTAAAGCAAAAGGCGGAAAGATTGGAAAATCGCTATGTGAAGAGGATAAGCTTGACCTTGCCCTAAGCATTATTGAAAAAGCAAAAGAACATAATGTTAAGCTTTACCTCCCTGTTGATGCCGTAAATGCAGATCAGTTTGATGCGGAGGCAATGACTTCCGTCTCGGATACGGACAAAACACCTGATGGCTGGATGGGTTTGGATATCGGTCCGGAAACCATAAAACAATACAAAGAGGTAATAGAAAATTCAAAGACCATACTCTGGAACGGCCCGATGGGTGTTTTTGAAATGGAAAAATTCTCGAAAGGAACATCAGAGATCGCCAGGGCCATCGCCGCAGCTACCGCTAAAGGCGCTTTCAGCCTTATAGGAGGCGGCGATTCAGTGGCTGCCATTAACAAAAACAAACTTGCTGATCGGGTCAGCTATGTTTCAACAGGCGGGGGCGCTATGCTCGAATATCTTGAAGGTAAAGAACTACCGGGTATAAAAGCGATCCGGGGATAAGCAGGAATTTAATTTTAGTATATGCTCGTTTTGGCTTATCTTTATACCGAAACGAGCATTTTTATTTTTTTACACCGCTAAACCTGAACGCATTATGCACCAATATCATATCTCTATTCTTGGCGCGGGGAACCTGGGGTCTTCAATACTTCGCGGCCTGATCAAAAGCAAGCATCCTGCAGAAAAACTTACCGTAACGCGTCGCCGCGTTCATCTGCTTGATGAATTTATTGATCAGCAAATAGAAGTGACAGATGATAATTTGCTGGCGGTAAAAAAAGCCGGTATCATTATTATTGCCGTTAAACCCCATCAGGTGTTTCATTTGCTGGAGGAGATCAAAACCAAACTGAATAAAGAAAAACATATTATTGTTTCTGTAGTTTCCGGAGTTACTATTAAGGAAATATCTGCCATCACGGGCAATATTCCAATATTCAGGGCTATGCCCAACATAGCGGTTGCACTTCGCGAATCCATGACGTGTATCGCATCGCATGATGATGATAAACCTTATGAAGAAATCATCACAGGCCTGTTCGATACCCTTGGAAAAACTGTTGTAATCAACGAAGAACTAATGGGTGCGGCAACCGTACTCGGAGCATGTGGTATAGCTTTTGCCCTCAGGTTCATGAGGGCCGTCTCACAGGGCGGCATTGAGATCGGATTCGGGGCTGAACTTTCACAATTGATCACGGCACAAACAATCAGGGGAGCTTCCCAACTTATCCTCGAAAGTGGTAACCATCCTGAAAAAGAAATTGATAAGGTAACCACTCCTTTGGGTATAACTATTTCAGGCCTGAATGAAATGGAGCATCAGGGCTTTAGCTCGGCACTTATCAAGGGGCTCATTACCTCCTATAATAAACTTGATCTGCTGAAAAAAAATAATAATTGAGACAATTCAGGTAAACATATACTTCAACTACTTGTTTAACCATTCAAGATACTTTGATCATGATATCAATCAATACATTCCCGGAATACCTGAATGAACAGTATAAAGACTTCCGTAAAGAAGTCCCGTCGATGATTAAGGCACACCGTTTTACCGATAACCTGATCGCGTTCCTGTTTCCTTTCAAAGAAGATAAAACATGTACCCTGCCCCAGATCAAACTAAACTTGTCACAACTTGAGATTGATTTTCAAAATATCATTCATCCGGTTGAAACTTTAATTACTCAGTCGGCACAGGAAATTACTTCATCTTTTTTTAATGAGATCCCGGCTGTGTATGAAAGCCTGATACAAGACGCTACGGCTTTTCTGGATTTTGATCCCGCGGCCCGTTCAAAGGAAAGTGTTATATTATACTACCCCGGATTCTATTCGATAACGATATACCGCCTTGCTCATGTTTTATACCGGCTAAAGGTTCCTTTCCTGCCAAGGATCATGTCGGAATATGCACACAGTAAGACCGGGATCGATATTCACCCCGGGGCAGAGATCGGGAGAAATTTCTTTATTGACCATGGCACGGGTGTTGTAATCGGGGAAACAACAAAGATCGGTGAAAATGTGAAGATATATCAGGGTGTTACCTTAGGCGCGTTATTCGTAAGAAAAGATATGAAAGGAAAAAAAAGACATCCCACTATCGAGGATAATGTAATTATATATTCGGGCAGTACAATACTTGGCGGCGATACCACAATTGGCCATGACACGGTTATTGGCGGTAATGTATGGCTAACATCAAGCGTATCACCCAACTCGGTTGTTTATCATGAAAGCAAATCTATAATACGTAATGAAAGCAAATAACATATTGGATATTATTGGCAATACTCCCCATATAAAGGTAAATAAACTGTATCCGAAGGATTACGAAGTATGGCTGAAACTTGAAAGAAGCAATCCGGGAGGCAGTATTAAAGACCGTATTGCTTTATCAATGGTAGAAAAAGCTGAAAAACAAGGCTTGCTTAACAAAAATTCAGTTATTGTTGAACCTACATCGGGAAATACAGGAATCGGGCTTGCCATGGTTGCCGCGGTAAAAAAGTACCGTCTTATCCTGGTAATGCCGGAATCAATGTCGGTTGAACGCCGCAAGATCATGGCAGCATACGGTGCGGAATTTGAACTCACTCCCAGGGAAAAAGGAATGAATGGAGCTATTGAAAGAGCGCGACAGATCAGGGACGGTAACCCGGATGTATGGATACCTTCACAGTTTGATAATGAAGCCAATCCCGAAATTCACAGAACCGCGACAGCACAGGAGATTATAAATGATTTCCCCGAGGGATTTGACTATCTTATCACAGGTGTTGGTACTGGAGGACATATAACAGGAGTGACACAGGAACTAAAAAAGAAATTTCCCGACCTTGAAGCATATGCGGTCGAGCCGGAAGCATCACCGGTGATAAGTGGTGGCCAGCCCGGCCCTCATCCCATACAGGGAATAGGTGCCGGATTCATCCCCGATACCCTTAATATTAATGTTCTGAACGGCACCATAAAGGTATCGCATCAGGAGGCCGTTGAATATACAAAGCGTGCTGCCCATGAAGAAGGTATTTTCGGCGGTATTTCTTCAGGTGCCACACTGGCGGCAATAGCCAAAAAACTAAAGGAACTTCCGGCAGGTTCGCGTATCATTGCATTTAATTATGATACAGGTGAACGTTACCTGTCGGTAGAAGGATTGTTTTAACCTGCATTATTGGCTTTACCGGGCTAATTGCACGGCGCTGACTACCGTTATTGTAATATTTTAAGGCTCAAAGGGTACTCTGTTGATTGTCCGTCTGCTGCCCTTACCGATGCGACAATGATCATGATAATATTTAGTATGGCAAGACCTATCAAAGCTATTATTCCAATAATTATGATGATCAAAGGAATACAACAAATAGTCCAGATCAACATCGATATTTGAAAATTCAGGGCATCCTTACCCTGCCGGTTAACAAATTCGGACTGGTCCTTTTTTATCAGCCAAACGATCATAGGCCCGAAGATCCAGCCGAATGGTATGACAAAACCGCTGAGGGCAAGCAAATGACAAAGCATACCCATGTTTCGTTCGTCTTTGGTTGGTAGTAGTTCCATATATCTGTTATTAGTTAGTGTCTGTCCATAATGTCCGATATCCGCGTTGCTGCTCACATTTTAAATCCTCAAATACTTTAGTATTCTGCGGTTTAAAATGTTCACGCGCCTTGATCTCGAACATTCTGAACAAACACTATAAGTTTATTGACAAACTCCAGTTAGTGTCTGTCCATAAAGTTGGCAAAATATTTAACTGGTCATGTGTCTGTTCAGAAAGTTCCATTTGCAAGGCTTGCGCAGTTCGAAAATGCGAGAGCCACAAGTCACAGACTTGCGGCATATGGGGGTTTACTTGTCGTAAATGAGCAATTTTCGGACAAGCGTAACGCAGCAAATGGGACTTTATGGACAGACACTGGTTAGAGTCAGTCAAATATAATGAATAGTATTCAAAGTCAAACCTTCGAAAACCTGAAAACCGGTTCCCGAATAACCTTATACCGGTTATCAACTTTCGGATACTGAAATATAACACTGATCCGGTCTGCAATAACCAACTTCACTCTCAAACTTTCGTGATCCCTCCGGAGACTATAAATTTCATAGCTTCGGAAGAGGAAATATCCAGTAAGGTTATATGTTCCCTTGGTACGATAAACATCTCACCCGAGAAATTATAGCTGTGAGGAAAATACACTGCAACTTTATCCTTTATCGTCAGATCGCCCAGGTCCTCATTTGTTATAAAACCTACTTTCTCCAAATTGGATATTGTATTTACCAACACAAGCACCGGTTTGTCAAATTTCTTTTCTTTCCCGACAAAGGCAGATAACAGGTCACGGATAGAAGAATAAAGCACTTTCACAAGAGGGGCATTTTTCATTAACCGGTCAATCCATATCTGTAAAGGCTTAAAAAGAAGGGTCTGACCTACATATCCGAGTAATGCGATAATAAACAAAAGAATTATTATACCCAGTCCCGGTATCCTGACGGGCAAATACTCCATCAGGTATGTTTGCAAAACCCCGTCGATCAGGTTGAAAACAATATAAACTATATAAATTGTCAATGCTGCAGGAGTAATATAAAGCAATCCCTGGAAAAAATAGGTTATCAGCTTTTTCATTTTTTCTGATTTTTATTGTTTAAACTGTAAAACAAAAGTAATGAGAAAATGGCTGTAAAAAACTCAAAGCCCGAAGTAACAATGCTCAACTCCACACATACCCCTGTTACAATGCAGAGGGATGAAATGCCTCTTTAATATGTCTTATCTCAGGTTTTCCTTTGATATCGAAACCTATGGAAATAATATCAAAGCGCGTTTCGAGATCTATTTTGTTACGCATGATGTAAACCTCAGCCGCATTGACCAAATGCCTTTTTTTATTAGTATTAACTGACTCTTCCGGCAAGGTACAGGAATTATTTTTTCTTGTTTTTACTTCAACGATCACCAGAAAATCTTTATCCCTGGCAACAATATCGATCTCTTTATGCCTGTAACGCCAGTTTACAGCTATAATTGAATATCCCTTATGCTTCAGATAATTTACAGCAATCACCTCACCTTTTTTCCCAAGATCATTATGCTCTCCCATAGGACCGTTCAGCTTTTAAATATAAGATTTGACCCCTTTTCATCGACCTTAAGTTCGGTGCGCCTGCCCATTATCAGGGGATGGTTGGAACTTATATGCCCCGCGGGGAAACCGAAAGCCACCGGATAGTCATAATCTGCAACCGCTTCCGCGATTATCTCATAGGCTGATTTTCCGAATGGCAAACGTTTATCTTTCATATCATTCATAGCCCCAATAACAAGCCCTCTCAAAGCACTGAGTTTTCCTGCCAGCTTGAGTGTCCACATCATACGGTCAATATGATACAAATATTCATCAACATCTTCTATAAATAATATCCTGCCACTTGTATCAGGTTCATAAGGCGTTCCCATAGTACTGCACAATATCGACAGATTTCCTCCGATCAACTGGCCAATACCAGTGCCCTGGCGATTATTGGTATCAGAAGGAAAGGTATAATCAACGGGTTTGCCAAACAACAGTGATTTCATGTTCTCAATCATGTCTTTCTGTTTATCATCACTGTTAATATTAATTGGCATGGGGCCATGCAGACTCTCGAAATGCATATTATTATTAAGCAAAATATGCAGCAGGGTAATATCACTAAAACCGACTATCCATTTAGGATATGATTTAAACCGGTCAAAATTCAATTTACTTAATATCCGGATCGTTCCATAACCCCCGCGAGCACAAATGATCGCTTTAATACCGGGATTATCCAGTCCGGATTGAAAATCCGCCAGCCTGTCATCGTCCTTACCGGCAAATTGATCTTTACTTGCATAAAGGTGTTTCGCGAACTGCACCTTTAAACCCCAGCCGGTATAAATATCAGCTGCCGGTACTATATCTGCTTTTTTCACAGGACTTGCCGGAGCAGTTATATAGACGGGATCATCAGGCTGCAGGTAAGGAAGGCGGATCATGGCTATTTTATGATTATATGATTAATAAGGATCATGGTTATTTCGTAAAAAGTCTTAATTCAATATCTTTGCCAAATTAATAAATCTGTTCTACATATACACAAGAAGAAAACACCGTAATGAAAAAATTTAAAAGATATCTGGTTACTGCCGCACTTCCTTATGCCAATGGTCCTGTTCATATCGGTCATCTGGCCGGGGTATACATACCGGCTGATATATATGTAAGATATTTACGACTGAAAGGTGAAGATGTAAAATATATTTGCGGTTCGGATGAGCACGGTGTACCTATAACTATCAAGGCACGGAATGAAGGGGTGCCACCACAGGATATCGTTGACCGGTATCACGCCATGATTAAACAATCCTTTGAAGAATTCGGCATATCATTTGATATATACTCCCGCACCACAACAAAAACACACTACCGGACAGCCGGTGATTTTTTTAAAACCCTTTATAATAAGGGTGAATTCATAGAAAAAACAACAGAGCAGTATTTTGATGAAGAAGCAGGGCAGTTTTTGGCCGACCGTTATATTACGGGTACCTGTCCTAATTGCGGCAACGAATCGGCTTATGGTGACCAGTGTGAAAATTGCGGCAGTTCGCTCAGTCCGAATGAACTTATCAATCCACGTTCCATGCTCAGTGGTTCAAAGCCCATCTTAAGAAAAACCACACACTGGTTTTTACCCCTGGACAAACATGAAAATTTTTTACGTCAGTGGATACTTGAGGAACATAAAAACTGGAAACCCAATGTATACGGGCAATGTAAATCATGGATAGATCAGGGATTGCATCCAAGGGCTGTCAGCCGTGACCTGGAATGGGGCATTCCCGTACCTGTGGAAGGAGCAAAAGGCAAAGTATTGTATGTTTGGTTTGATGCACCTATAGGATATATCTCAGCTACGAAGGACCTTACTCCCGACTGGGAAAAATACTGGAAGGATAAAGAAACCAAACTGGTACATTTTATAGGAAAAGACAATATCGTTTTTCATTGTATTATTTTCCCCGTCATGCTGAAAGCTGAAGGCAGTTATATCCTGCCCGATAATGTTCCTGCCAATGAATTCCTTAATCTCGAAAATGACAAGATCTCTACTTCGCGCAACTGGGCAGTATGGCTGCATGAATACCTTGAAGATTTTAAAGGCAAAGAGGATGTATTGCGTTATGTATTGTGTGCCAATGCGCCTGAAACAAAAGATAATGATTTTACCTGGAAAGATTTTCAGTCGCGAAATAATAATGAACTCGTTGCCATTTTCGGAAACTTTGTAAACCGTGCCCTTGTGCTTACCAACAAATATTTTGACGGCCAGGTGCCTGAGAGAAATGAGCTTACGGAATACGACAGATACACACTTTCGGAGATCACAACAATAAAGGAAAAAGTTGAATACAGCCTTGAGAATTATCGTTTCCGCGAAGCCCTTAAACTTGCTATGGACCTTGCACGACTGGGCAACAAATATCTTGCTGATACAGAACCATGGATATTGTTCAAAACGGATCAGGAAAGGGTTAAGACCATACTAAACATATCACTACAGATTTCAGCCAACCTGTCTACACTGCTTGCACCATTTCTACCTTTCTCAGCTAAAAAGCTGAGCGGTTTTTTAAATACCGGACAATTTTCATGGAAAGAAACCGGCTCAACCGATCTGCTGAAAAAAGGACATCGTATAAATAAACCTTCCTTACTTTTCGAAAAAATTGAAGACGGCGAAATTGAACAACAGCTTGAAAAGCTCAGGGCATCAAAGGTAAATACTGAAGATAAGAAACCTGCTTTGAAACCGGCAAAAGAAGATATATCCTATGACGAATTCAGTAAATTAGATATCCGTACCGGTACTATAGTAAAAGCAGAAAAAGTCCCCAAAACAAAAAAGCTCCTGAAACTGGAAATTGATACCGGTATTGATCAGCGTACCGTTGTTTCAGGTATAGCGGAATTTTTCGATCCTGAGAAGATCATCGGACAACAGGTTTGCATTTTGGTAAATCTCCAGCCGAGAAAGATCCGGGGCATCATTTCACAGGGAATGATACTCATGGCTGAAAACACTGAGGGAAAACTCAGTTTTGTTATGCCTGATAAAAATACGGAAAATGGCGCGGAGATCAAATAAAGTAAACGCACGAACAGTTGAGAAGTTTAATACCTTGGGTAGTTGAATATAACCTGAAGATGATAGCCCGATTAGCCTCTTTCGGCTTTCGGCTCATCCCTGCCGCAAGTCTGTGACTTGTGGCTTCCGGCTTCCGGCTTCCGGCTTATTATACCAGCCACCTTAAAGACCCACCCCTACCCCTCCCGGGGGGGATTAGCTGTGGCTAAAAAGAAGGTTTTATCTCATCAACAATTCACCGATTCAACAATTCAACAATTCAACGATTAAACATTTAAACAATTCCCCATCCCTGCCGCAAGTCTGTGACTTGTGGCTTCCGGCTTCCGGCTTATTATACCGGCCACCTTAAAGACCCACCCCTAACCCCTCCAGGGAGGGGAATAGCTTTTTTGCAGCTTTCAGCTTTTTTTGCTTCCGGCTTTCCTATTGCCAATAATTGTGCCGCAAAATACCATAATCCTACTTAAAGGCTTAATATCCATACCGACTGGTCAATACTATTCCTTATCCGCCGCATTTCATCAATTGCTTTGTTTTTTTCAACGAATGAGTCAAGAACCACCATATAATAAGTGTTGCTGTTAACAATCTTTGACTTATAGCCCTCTGCATTCAGCCTTGATTCTAATCTTTCGGCATTTCTCAGGCTCTTGAAACTTCCGGCTACAATATGATAAACAATTGAACATGAGGGATTTTCCATTACGGGAAGATCTTCCTGAATTTCGGAGGTATCCTGAGAGCCGGCATCGTAAAACAGGGCATTTTTCTTGTCAGTACCGCGGTCAATATGTCCTGATATCTCTTTTTGCATCGAATCAGGCTCAATAATGCGTTGCTTACCGAACACATAGCTGTCATCCTGTTTATTTTTGCCCGGCAGCAAATCAAATGATAGAAAAGTATTTTCATTTTCATCACTGTAATTCCGGTTCATTAAAACCAGCAATAAACCAAGACCCAGGATCATTAATATTCCCGCCGCAATCCATAACCCGGTATTCTTTCTTTTTAAGGTATCTATAGATTGAACAGGGCCGGCATTTGTTCCGGGACCGTTTTCAGATTCAGGCATATTACTTACTTCAATTTCCTCTAACCCGTATGAATCAACAAGAAAGTTCTCCTTTTCATCAGGTAAAAAATCTATCTTACCATCACTTCCATAACGAAAAACACCAATACCCGGAATTTCTGTTTCACCTTTCCCTTCAATCTGCTGTATCTTATCCGCGACATATTTTTCAATAATTATCCTGGCCTTCCTGCTTCTTATTCTTTCGTGTTTAGCAATATATTCAACCAGGACACCATTATCGCGTGTCAGATCATTTCTGAATCTGACTTCCTTGGAGGGAGGAGATAAGAGCCGGCAATGGCTATCATACCTGGCAGAACGGTATCGGGTAACAAATCCGCCAAATCCGGGAAGTATAACACATTCACTCAGTCTTATCAGCTCTTTAATGTATCGGTCAATATTCACAATTCAGTTCCTTATTATTCCTTTTAATACCGGTTAAATTTAATAAATAATTAGTACTCCTTTAACAGCAGACGTATTTTTCCTTTACTTTATTAATCATTATCTTAGTGCGGTTTTTAAAATATCGATTTATGGACACCATCAGAATGGTTGACCTGAAGACTCAGTATGAGAGATTAAAAGGGGAAATTGACCCTGCCATTCAGCAGGTTATTGACTCTTCAGCATTTATTAACGGCCCCGAGGTAAAGACATTTCAAAAGGAACTTCAAAATTACCTGCATGTAAAACATGTTATTCCATGTGCTAACGGAACGGATGCATTGCAAATAAGCATGATGGCTCTTGGCCTTCAACCCGGAGATGAAGTTATCACCCCCGATTTTACCTTTATAGCCACTATTGAAGTTATCGTACTTCTCGGATTGAAACCGGTATTTGTTGATATTGCTCCGGATACATTTACAATTGATCCGGAAGAAGTTCAAAAAGCAATAACCAACAAGACAAGAGCAATTGTTCCGGTTCATTTATTCGGTCAGTGTGCAGATATGGACAGTATCATGTCAATTGCCAGGCAACACAATCTGCATATTATTGAAGATGTTGCCCAGGCCACAGGGGCCGAACATATTTCAGCAGATATGACCAGGCGTAAGGCAGGAACGATCGGGAACATCGGATGCACCTCATTTTTTCCATCTAAAACACTTGCCTGTTTTGGTGACGGCGGTGCATTAATGACTGACGATGATATTCTTGCAGAAAAGTTATCAATGATAGTAAACCATGGAAGCAAAAAAAAGTATTTCAATGATTCAATAGGCGTAAATTCACGTTTAGATACCATTCAGGCTGCCATTTTACTTGTTAAACTCAAATACCTTGACGATTTCAACCGGGCCAGGCAAACCGCGGCCGGATTTTACGATGAGGCCTTCAGGCAAAGTTCCGTAATTAAGATCCCGGTCAGAGCATCCTGGTCAACACATGTTTATCATCAGTATACCCTCAGGTTGCATGATAATATCAATCGTGAAGAAATGCAAAAATACCTTAAATCCAGGGGTATTCCCACCATGATATATTATCCTGTGGCAATGCACCGGCAAAAGGCTTACCGTCAATATTCCCCTGGTAACCGGTCACTGAAGGTTACACAAAAATTATGTGATACGGTTTTGTCTTTACCCATCCATACGGAAATGGGCAAGGATCAGCTTGAATATATTACTGATCATGTCATGGAATATACAGAAAATAAACCAGCCTTATGAAAGAATACTTTGCACATGAAACAGTTGTTATTGACGAAGGATGCCGCATAGGCAAAGGAACAAAAATATGGCACTTTTCTCATATAATGTCTGACTGTGTGATTGGCAACAACTGCAATCTGGGACAAAATGTTGTTGTTTCCCCGGGTGTTATGCTCGGGAACAATGTTAAAGTGCAAAACAACGTTTCAATATATACAGGGGTTATTTGTGAGGATAATGTTTTCCTTGGTCCCTCAATGGTGTTCACAAATATCATCAATCCCCGGAGTGCAGTGGCCCGAAAAGACCAGTATATAAAGACTGTCGTGAAAAAAGGGGCAACAATAGGTGCCAATGCTACCATTATATGCGGACATGATATTGGTGAATACGCATTTATCGGGGCCGGCTCTGTAGTAACAAAAAATGTTGCCGCTTATGCACTGGCAATAGGTAATCCCGCGCATCAAACCGGCTGGATGAGCGAATACGGACACCGGCTGAAGTTCAATGAAAAAGGACTGGCTGCATGCCCCGAAAGCGGGGAGCAATATATATTGAAAAATGGGATAGTTAATAAAATAAATTCAAAATAAGTCTGACAATAAGATAAAATGAAGAAGCTAATTCTGGTTACCGGAGGAACAGGGTATATTGGATCACATACCACAGTTGAACTTATAGAAAGCGGATTTGATGTTCTGATCGTTGACAATCTCTCCAATTCACGGCCTGAAGTTGTGGACTGGATTGAACAGATCACGGGTACACGCCCGGCATTTGAGAAACTTGACCTGTGTGATAAAGCAGGAACCCTTGAAATGTACCTTAAATACCCAGGCATTGAAGCTATCATTCATTTTGCCGCCTACAAAGCTGTTGGTGAATCGGTGAGCAAACCTATTGATTATTATCACAACAATATCGAATCCTTATTAAATCTGCTGATAGCCATGCGTGACCATGGTATCCCGAATATTGTCTTTTCCTCATCATGCACGGTCTATGGCGAACCTGACAAGCTGCCGGTCACCGAAGATGCTCCTGTGAAAAAGGCAAATTCTCCGTATGGCAATACCAAACAAATATCAGAAGAGATCATTCAGGATACACTTAATGCTCATAACAATCTCAAAGCAATATCGCTCCGGTATTTCAATCCTATAGGAGCTCACGGATCTGCACTGATCGGTGAACTACCGCTGGGCATACCTCTTAACCTGGTGCCTTTTGTAACACAAACCGCTATTGGCATTCGTGATGAAGTAAAAGTATTCGGAAATGACTATAATACACCCGACGGAACCGGCATACGTGATTATATCAATGTAGTTGATCTTGCCAGGGCACATGTTGTAGCTATTGAACGCCTGCTGAACAATAAGAATAAAACACCATACGAAGTCTTTAATCTTGGAACCGGCAGCGGGACTTCCGTGCTGGAGATAATAAATGCCTTTGAGAAGGCTACCGGTATCAGAATTAAGTATAAAATCGTTGACAGGCGTCCCGGAGACATTGAGAAAGTATGGGCCGATACCTCAAAGGCCAATGAGGAACTGGGCTGGAAAACCTCAATATCGCTTGAAGATACATTATTATCAGCATGGAAATGGGAGAAACATATCAGGAAGCTCCTGAATGAATAACAATTAACGATATACGGTGAACAGGGATAGAATAGAAAAAAACTGAATGGTACATGATGATCTGTATTTTGCAATCTGCCGGAACGTTAAAAAGAAAGTAAAAGGAGAGGGGTTGAATGCGGGAGACTAATGAGTGTTTATTGACAAACTCTGATGAGTGGAGAGATAAAAAATATTATAAAGGAACTAATATGAAGACTATACTTATAACAGGAGGAGCAGGATTTATCGGATCACATGTAGCGCGGCAATTCGTAAACAATTATCCCCGCCAGAGGATCATTAACCTGGATAAACTGACTTATGCAGGTAATCTTGAAAACCTCAGTGATATAGAAAACAAACCAAATTATACTTTTATAAAAGGCGACATAACAAATGAACAACAAATAAAAGGATTGTTCAGGCAATTTGAACCAGACGGAGTGATCCACCTTGCTGCAGAATCGCATGTAGACCGCTCAATATCAAGTCCTAACGAGTTTATATCCACCAACATCGTTGGAACGGTGAACTTACTGAATGCCGCGAGGGAATTCTGGAAAAACGATTATACGAACAAACTGTTTTATCATATTTCAACTGATGAGGTTTACGGTTCGCTTGGTGCTGAGGGATATTTTACCGAAAATACACCCTACGACCCCCGTAGCCCCTATTCCGCATCTAAAGCGAGCTCTGACCACCTGGTTAGAGCATACAAAAATACCTATTCCCTACCGGTGATCATTTCCAATTGCTCAAACAATTACGGTCCCTTCCAGTTCCCTGAAAAACTCATTCCCCTGGCAATCAATAATATTAAGAACAATAAGCCTATACCCGTGTACGGTAAAGGCGAAAATATAAGGGACTGGCTCTATGTCATTGATCATGCAGAAGCTATCGACCTGATCTTTCATAAGGGCGTGCCCGGTGAAACATACAATATAGGAGGAAACAACGAATGGAAAAATATTGACCTGCTCAGAAAGCTTTGTGATATCATGGATCTTAAACTAAGACGAAGACCCGGAACATCGGCTAAACTTATCACTTATGTAAAAGACCGTGCAGGACATGACCTGCGTTATGCAATCGATTCATCGAAATTGCAGAAAGAATTGGGTTGGGCTCCCTCGGTTACCTTCGAAGAAGGATTATCTGAAACTGTTGACTGGTACATGACAAACCCTGAATGGCTGGATCATGTCATTTCAGGTGATTATATTAAATATTACGAACAGCAATACCATAATTAGTGTCTGCCCATAATGTCCGATATCAGCGTTGCTGCTCGCATTTTAAATGGCTATTGTATAGAATAATATTGTTTTAATATACATTCCCGCAGGCCGGTGTTTCGAACTGCCCGCGTGGCAGTTCGACCTACTTTTTGGCTGCCACCCAAAAAGTAGGCAAAAAGGTCACCGTTCCATAAAAATCGCTTGATTTTCTACGGAAGATTTTCTCCATGCGGAACCCAAACTCACTCCTCCTTCGTCGTCGCTCGGACAGGGTTCCTCCGGTGCCCCCACAACGAAAACCTTCCTTGAAATCTACGCGATTTTTCTGAGACGGTCCACGCTGCTTCAAAACTAAATGCTGATTTCAATAGAGGTGGGATTTGCTGAACATCGTATCTCTTCTGCACAGCAAAGCTTGACATATACAATGTAAGTCCTTACGGTAATATCCTTTTCAAATAAACCATCACAAGAATCGGTACCCCGCCTTCAGGATTTTCCGTTAAAAAAAATCAAAGTGATCACCGTTAAAAAAATCGAGCTGTCCGACGTTAGGAGTTCTCGATTTTTAGGTGAGCACCTTGATTTTTTAGGAAAATCCTGTCAGCGGTGGCATTTTTGCCTACTTTTTTTGCTGTAGAAAAAAGTAGGTCGAACCGCATGGGGAGCGGTTCGAAACAATTAGCCCTTTGAAGGCATATATAAATAATTTATAATAACAATGCTATTCTATATAAGAGCCTCACGCGCCTTGATCCCGAACATTATGAACAGACACATGACCGTTTAAACATTTTGTCAAGTCCAAAATCAAAAGTATCCTGAATTTTTTATTCTACTGTTACTGATTTTGCCAGGTTTCGTGGCTGATCGACATTACATCCCCTCATCACGGCAATGTGATAGGAAAGTAATTGCAGGGGTATTACCGCGAGCAGGGATGAGAATACAATGTTTGTGCCGGGAACCTCCAGTACATGATCAGCAAGTTTTCTGATCACGGTATCCCCTTCAGTTACAACGGCAATTACGATCCCGTTTCTTGCCTTTACTTCCTGAATATTGCTTACAATCTTTTCATAAGAAGGATCCTTTGTGGCAATGACCACCACAGGCATATTCCGGTCAATCAGTGCGATAGGACCATGTTTCATCTCGGCTGCAGGATAACCTTCCGCATGTATATATGATATTTCTTTAAGCTTTAGAGCACCCTCAAGGGCAACAGGAAAAAAATATCCCCTGCCAAGATAAAGAAAATTATTTGCTTCTTTATACAAAGATGCTATCCTGGAAAATTCCTTGTCTAATGCTAATATCTTTTCAATCTTAGCCGGGATCTCTGTAAGTTCCTTTACCATCTTTGCAAATTCATCATCGGAGATCAATCCTTTTTTATGGCCGACAGAAATAGCCATCATTGCCAGTACGGTGACCTGTGCAGTAAATGCTTTTGTAGATGCAACACCTATTTCAGGGCCGGCGTGAGTATATACACCTGCATCGGTTTCCCTGGGAATGCTTGAACCGACAACATTACATATTCCCAAAACAAGTGCACCTGCCCCGCGGGCCATTTTTATGGCTGCCAGAGTATCTGCTGTCTCTCCACTCTGGCTGATAGCAATAACAATGTCATCACTGTTTATTATCGGATTCCGGTATCTAAACTCAGAAGCATATTCAACTTCAACCGATATCCGTGCAATATCTTCAAAAAGATATTCTCCAACCAATCCTGCATGCCATGAAGTACCGCATCCGATGATGATTATCCGTTTGGCATTAATAAGTTTGTACATAACATCATACAAGCCCCCCAACCGCAGATCTTTCATATCACTGGTCACTCTTCCGCGAAACGTGTCAAGAATAGAACGCGGTTGTTCAAATATCTCCTTTAGCATAAAATGCGCGTACCCACCTTTATCAATATCCCCGATATCCAGGTCAAGCTGCTGGATACGGGGAGCCTGGGGATCATTACGAACCGTTTTTAGAATGAGCTCGTCCTTTTTAATGATCGCGACATCATCATCGTTCAGATAGATCACACTCTTTGTATATTCAACAATAGGTGTAGCATCTGAAGCTATAAAGTACTCTTCATTCCCGACCCCGATCACCAGCGGGCTGCCTTTGCGGGCCGCTATAAGCTTATCCGGTTCATCACTGCATATGATCACCAGGCCATAAGCACCAACGACCTTGGTAAGTGCCAGCCGAACTGCTATTTCGGCGCTTACTTTCCCTTTAAGATAAATATATTCGATCAGATTAACCAGAACTTCGGTATCCGTCTCAGTCTTAAAAGTCACTCCCCGGTTCTCAAGTTTTTCCCTCAACCGCGAATAGTTTTCAATTATGCCATTATGGATAAGAATAAATTTTCCTTTTTCAGAAGAATGGGGATGTGCATTGACATCATTTGGTATGCCGTGTGTAGCCCACCTGGTATGCCCTATCCCAATATGCCCCTTTGTATCCTTGTCAGATACATATTTTTCAAGGTCAGTTACTTTTCCTTTCTTTTTATATATGGAAGCCTGTCCGTTCATCACAGATATGCCTGCAGAATCGTAACCTCTGTATTCCAGACGCTTCAATCCGTTTATCAGTATAGGATAAGCTTCCCGGTCACCAATATATCCTACAATTCCACACATAATTATATATTTTTTAAGGAATGACTGTATATGACAGGTTCAACCTTATCGGATCTGAATGAATACCACTGTTGATAACAACCCTGCCTGCATTCACCAGATTATAATAAACCGGTATGGTATTTTGCGCTATAAAAAGATAAATACCTTCATTAGGCTGATCACCCTGCCAGTAATCCTGCAGATATTTGCCAATATTAAACCGGTATTCGTTATCTTCTTCATCCAGGTATCCTCCAAAATACTTGAGCGCATTTTCAGAGCCCATATAATAAGGATCATCCTGAATTATTTTTTCTTTACCATCTCCTGATATTGCCCGTAAACCCAGTTTTTGAGGTAAAGGGTATAACATCAGCACCTCCTTTTCAGGAGGGTCGAAGGGAATAATCAATTCTGCCTGTGTGACTGAAATATTGCCGAGCGCGCTCCTCAAACCATCAAGTCCGGGGATCTTCAGAAGAACCTTGGTTCCCGCCAATGACTGTAAATAAGCTACCGTATCCTTATGTTCCGTATCACCAAGGTACTTAATTCGCGACATGGACCAATCATGTGAGTAAAGGCTAAGCCGCTTATCAAGCAACTGATTGGCCGAGTTCGTCAAAACCATATTAAATGCAGCACTTTCAACATCTGATGAATCATTATGATAATAAATCGTAATCCTGGTTTCTGAACCCGAAAGATTCACATTATAAATACCCCCGCCGGTTGCTATATCATCAACCGATAAATAAATACCTTTAAAATAGCTTTTGAACATACTGTCGGTCACTTGTTTATACAAGGTATCCCGGTGAACCCCGTTCTGCTCAAATGATCTGTTAAGCAGGGCATCACCAAAAGCATCAGTCATTTTTATCCTGAAAATATCCAGTGTATCTGCCAGTCTGCTGACACTACCCATGCTTACAGGAACCGGATCGAATCTTCCGCTGACATCAAAATTTGCAGTGGTATCAATTATATCATCTGTATATTCATATATAGTCACCGGGGGATTAAATAAAGAATCCCCGTAATACCCGGAAAAGTTGAATGTAAAAATAACAGAATCCGTCACCGGATTACTACCGAATTCCAACTTTCCTGAAGGAAAGAATTCTGTTATCACCTCTCCTTTGGTTAATCCGAAAACCGGATCAACATAGCAACCAACCGGACTTACCGATAAATTCCCTGAATTAACACTACTATTTTCAACCGTATAGGCATTCACTGTCAGAGAATCAACATATCCGACAGTAAGAAGATCACCTTCCGGCAGCAGTTCGACACCTGCTTTAACAGGATCCTGTTCACATGATAACAAAACAGGAATTATCAAACAAAAAAATATAATACCACGGAAAATGTTCAAAACAATATTGTAAACCGGGGAGTGAAAAAGCTTATGATCCATCTATAACCTCGCTTAATATTGTATCGTAAAAATCAGAATAAGCATCTATATAAGTGTCTTCAGGATGATAATCAAGTACAGGCTTATTTACATTATTACGTATATATTCTTCAACTTTACTGTTTATATTATTGCTACCAAATGCTATGCCGTCAGAAAAGCCAATAGCCAGTTTGCAAAAATTCTCATAAGTCGGATTTTCAATAACTGAAAGTTCCTTTTCATCCAAACCATCCCATTGCAATTTTTTCTTAAAAGACTTATCCAATGGCCTGGTAAATTCATTATCATATAAAGACAAAACCACCCTTGAATCCATAAACAAAGGATCGTCACTATACATTTTCTTTAAATAAAGTGGCACCAGGCTTGTGAACCAGCCATGACAATGAACAATATCCGGCGACCATTGTAACTTTTTTACTGTTTCCAACACCCCCCGTGCGAAAAAAATAGCACGTTCGTCATTGTCATCAAATTCATTCCCGTCCTGATCATGCAAAATATTTTTCCGGTGAAAATACTCTTCATTATCGATAAAATAAACCTGCATTCTTGCTGCTGAAATAGAAGCAACCTTTATGATCAGCGGATGATCCGTATCATCAATGATCAGATTCATCCCGGAAAGACGAATGACTTCATGTAACTGGTTTCTTCTTTCATTTACACATCCATACCTTGGCATGAATGTCCTGATTTCCCTTCCCTTTTCCTGTATCCCCTGCGGTAAGTTACGCCCTATAACCGACATCTCTGTTTCCGGCAAATAGGGAGTGATCTCCTGTGAGATAAATAGAACCTTTGCACCTTCCATTGAAGTCTATATATTTAATAACAATCCCTGCAAAATTACTAAAAATTATTCATTTTTTTATATTTGTAGAAATTCTGTCCATGAAAACTGTTAAAAGTGCAGCAGATATCAGGGCTGTTGTTGAAAAACACAAACAGCAAAAACAAACCATAGGTTTTGTTCCTACAATGGGCGCATTGCATGAAGGCCATATATCTTTGATCAAGAGGTCATTAAATGAAAATGATATTTCTATTGTCAGTATATTTGTGAACCCTACACAGTTTAATGATCCCGAGGATCTGCGAAATTACCCCAGGCCCCTGGACAAAGATCTGAGAATGCTTGAAAAGCATGGTTGTAACTATGCCTTTGTACCCTCTGATAAAGAAATGTATCCTGAAAAAGATAAAAGAATTTTTGATTTCGGTCAACTGGAAAAAACCATGGAAGGACAGCACAGGCCGGGACATTTCAATGGTGTAGCACAGATCGTAAGTAAATTATTTGATCTTATTCCGGCCGATCGCGTATATTTCGGCTTAAAGGATTTCCAGCAGCTCGCAATTATAAAAGAACTGGTAAAACGCGAAAGCCGGCCGGTCCGTATCATTGGTTGCCCTGTTGTACGCGAACCTGACGGACTGGCTATAAGTTCCAGAAATAAATTATTGAGTCCTGAAGAAAGAAAACATGCGGCTCTTATTTCACAAACATTGTACAAAGCACGGAAACTGGCTGAGGTTAAAAGTTTAGATGAAGTGAAAGAGTTTGTTGTCAGTACTATAAATAGTGATCCCCTGATGCAAACCGAATATTTTGAAATAGTAAACGAAGATGATCTGTCCGAAGCAAAATTATGGGACAATAAAAGAAACAAAATTGGCTGCATTGCTGTTAAAACAGGTATGGTGAGATTAATAGACAATGTGAATTTTATTTCGTAAATTTGTTCATTATGTTTATTGAGGTAGTAAAATCGAAGATACATAAGGTAACTGTAACAGAAGCCGATTTACAGTATGTGGGGAGCATTACCATTGATGAGGATTTAATGGATGCCTCCAACATCATTGAAAATGAGAAGGTTCAGGTCGTGAATATAAACAACGGCGAACGGCTTGAAACATACGTGATCAAAGGAGAAAGAGGCACAGGCATTATTTGTATGAATGGCCCTGCAGCCCGCAAAGCAGTTGTTGGAGATGTGATCATAATAATTTCCTATGCCCTGCTTGATTTTAAGGATGCTAAAGAATTCAAACCTACATTGGTATTTCCCAACACTGATACTAATAAAATAGTTTGAATGTGATCTTTGCTTCAACATATTTCTTACCACTATTATGAATAAATTAAACGCGGTAAAATCCAAAATCATTTCCCGGGATGATTTAGGCCCGAAGTTGGCGTACTGGAATTTCAAGAACTATAAGCTGGTATTCACTAATGGATGCTTTGACATCATCCACAAGGGGCATATTGAATATCTCGCAAAAGCTGCTAATCTGGGAGATGTCCTGATCATCGGATTGAACACCGATTCATCGGTTAAAAAGATCAAAGGAAACAAGAGACCATACCAGGATGAACAATCACGGGCTTATATTTTGGCTTCTTTGCAATTTGTTGATCTGGTTACGTTTTTTGATGAAGAAACGCCATATGCTCTTATTGAAACTATCAAACCTCATATTTTGGTTAAAGGCAGCGAATACCAACCTGAAGAGATCGCGGGAGGAGATCTTGTTACAGCGTCAGGGGGAAAAATAGTTACTATTGATATGGTAAAGGGATATTCCACCACATCAATCATTAATAAAATAGCCAGGTAATTTTGACAAACCTGAAGAACAACCCGGGGCATGAAATGTTATCTGCCCGATTGCTCCCCGTGTATTTTAGGAAAAAAACCACTAATTAGTGTCTGTCAATAAAGTAGTCAAAATGTTTAACCGTACATGTGTCTGTTCATAAAGTTTCATTTGCAAGGCTCGCGCGGTCCGAAAACACTGAGTTTACTTGTCGTAAATGAGCAATTTTCGGACAAGAGTAACGCGGCAAATGGGACTTTATGGACAGGCACTAAATAGAGTCTGTCCATAAACTCGCAGTGTTTGTTCAGAATGTTCGAGATCAAGGCACGTGAACATTTTAAACCGCTGTATACTAAGGTATTCGAGGATTTAAAATGTGAGCAGCAACGCGGATATCGGACATTATGGATAGGCACTAAATAGTAAACACTTAATTCATTCCTTAATGGCAAAAAGCAGATCCATCTTTGTTTGTCAAAATTGTGGTTACGAAGCACCGAAATGGATAGGTAAATGCCCCTCCTGTCAAAAATGGAATACATTCACCGAAGAGACAGTAACTCGTGAAAAATCCTCTTCTTCAAGCAGAATACCATCATCCTCATCTGTACCACAGGCTTTAACTGAATTCAAAACCCAGGATAACACCAGGATCATCACCCATATCAACGAGCTGAACAGGGTGCTGGGCGGCGGGCTGGTAGCCGGATCAGTAGTTTTACTTGGTGGCGAACCCGGCATAGGAAAATCAACACTTGCTTTACAACTTGCTTTAACCTCAGGCGAACTTAAAACACTATACATTTCGGGTGAAGAAAGCGGGAACCAGATCAAAATGCGTGCCGACAGGCTTGAGGTTCAGAACAGCAACTGCTATTTACTCAATGAAGTGCAACTGGAAACAGTTCTTGCACATCTTGAATCTCTTCGGCCCGACCTTGCGGTAATTGATTCAATACAGACAATGCACACGGATACACTGGACTCAATCCCGGGAAGCATTTCCCAGATCAGGGAATGTGCCTCCCGTTTGTTACAGTTCGCAAAAAAAACCAGCACTCCCGTAATCCTTATAGGTCATATTACCAAAGAAGGTAATCTTGCAGGACCCAAAGTCCTGGAACATCTTGTGGATACTGTACTGCAGTTTGAGGGCGACTCAAAATACAATTACCGTATCCTGCGAGCGGTGAAAAACCGTTTTGGTTCAATTTCCGAACTGGGCATTTTTGAAATGCAACAAAACGGCATGGTTGAGATTAAAGACCCTTCAAGGATTTTATTATCGGAAAATTTTGACGGATTAAGCGGTGTTGCTATAGCTGCAACCATAGATGGCATGAGGCCTTTTCTTGTTGAAATTCAGGCACTGGTCAGCTCCGCGGCCTATGGCACTCCCCAGAGAACTACAACAGGCTTTGATTACAGGCGGCTTAACATGTTACTGGCTGTGCTTGAAAAAAGGGCAGGTTTTAATCTTACATCAAAAGATGTATTTCTAAATATTGCAGGTGGCTTAAAGATCAATGATCCGGGCATAGACCTGGCTGTGATCAGCTCCATATTGTCCTCCAATGTTGACCGGCCTGTAAAACCTTATACCTGCTTTGCTGCCGAAGTAGGCCTTTCGGGCGAAATTCGCCCGGTAACACGCATAGATCAAAGAATTCATGAAGCAGAAAAAATGGGCTTTAAACATATGCTGATTTCTGCATCTGTCGATAAAAAAATTCTGAGCCGGCATAAAACCATCAACATCGTTCCTGTAAACAGGGTTGATCAGGCAATGAAATATCTTTTTTCAGTTAAATAGTGTCTGTCCATAAAGTCCCATTTGCTGCGTTACGCTTGTCCGAAAATTGCTCATTTACGACAAGTAAACTCCGCATTTTCGGACTGCGCAAGCCTTGCAAATGGAACCTTCTGAACAGACACTAAATACCGGTAACTAAATCTCCAGGTTACCAATATCAAAATCCTCATTCAGTTCATCATCATCCTGCGTTTTCGTGCAATCAAGGTTTACATCATAACCTTCCGGCCTTTCAAAGCTGTCTTCCTGTGTTATTCCAAGTGTGCTATCGGCATAAACCTGTTTCATATAATACCCCCAAATGGGCAGGACCATGCTGGTACCCGAACCAAGCCCCGAATTGAAATGAACCGACCTGTCTTCAGCTCCGACCCATGCACCTGATACCAGTTTGGGTGTGATCCCGATGAACCAGCCGTCGGAATAATTCTGGGTTGTCCCTGTTTTTCCGGCAATCTCCGCAGTAAAATTAAATTCTCCATATCGCAAAGAGGCTGCCGTACCGGTACGGATCGACCCTTCTCCCAGGTTAGTGGATGTTACCCCTTCCATCAGCTTTATCATCAGGTAAGCAGTTTTCTCACTGATAGCTTCATGCTGCCGGGGCTGGAATTCAACCAGCACATTACCGTTTTTGTCTTCAATACGGGTTACATAAAAGGGGTCAATATGGATCCCCTTATTGGCAAATGTAGAGTATGACCCAACCATTTCTTCAACACTCATATCCGATGTTCCGTAGATCATAGAGGGTTGCGGATCAATATAGCTATTAATACCGCAACGATAGGCAATTTTTGCTATCGGTTCCGGTTTAAAATGCTGAACAAGGTAGGCAGAAATATTATTTTCCGAACGCCCCAGCCCCCACTGTAAAGTCCTCAGTTTACCCAGGTCTTCGGGACGACTCAGGGACTGGGGGGACCATACAGTGTCATTCAAAAAGAAGGTGACCGATACATTGGGGACCTGATCGCAGGGTGTGAAGCCTTCCTGCATGGCAAGTATATATAGAAACGGCTTGAACAATGATCCTGCCTGACGT